>Ga0315913_1007827_pt1 | contig 12749 bp, 4 predicted proteins | sample MpolsnodulesMG_FD_207736 | JGI IMG/M metagenome (GOLD analysis project Ga0315913, IMG submission 207736) | Medicago polymorpha root nodule microbial communities from Los Angeles, California, United States - small nodules | ecosystem: Host-associated > Plants > Roots > Nodule | place: USA... | reverse complement strand
TAAAACTTTATTTCCTTTTTTTTTCTTCTTTCGCTTATATATAAAACTTCAATTGTTAAATGAGCTTTTCAAACCAGCCCAATTATTGGTTAGTATATGCATGCAACATTATAATAAGAAAACAATTGGCAGGGTATAAGAACCGTAGGGTAGAAATTCAGTGTTTCTAATTTGTTCATTGTGCTCTTTGTCAAAATTTCAATCGTAACGAGTGTTAACTAGTTCTTTTATGGTACAATCTCTTAGTAAACTTGTTATGACAGTATGAAAATAAGGGTTTTGACATATAGTTCACGCTTAAATTATTTGTTTCTTGATTTTTTTTCTTCTAAAACCATTTGTCATCACTAACAAAATAGCACAAAATTCACAAACTTTATTCTTTCAATTTGTCTTTCTTCAAGTTATGCTATGTCTTTTAAGAAAGTCTCAATAGTTACTCACATTTGTGCGGATTTTATTAAATGTTGTATTACATTAAGAAATCAAAAATGCTATACATCACGAGAGATATATTCCCAAATACCACCCTCCCGTGGTTTCGAGCAATTACCGAACTTAAAGCAGTCATGCTATATCAATTTACACTGTTAATAAGCTTCAGGAAATTTAGCGAAAATCTTTTCGCTAGGTATAGCACCTCAAGAAATATATGTACTACAATTGAAATGTCGAATTACCAATGAATGAGTTTTATCATCAAAATATAGGATGATCTTATCGAAATAACCATGATATATAAAACTCATGAGTAAATAGTTTACCAACTTTCCTTCCAATAAATGTAGAGGTGATATGAAGATATCTCCCAAATCGAAGTCCAATGTACATTGTAGTAAATAATTTTCAGACATTCACAAAATACATAGTTTGAATAAACTTTAAAAAATTCAAAAGATAAAAGCGAACTATTTTCCTGACATTATATATAAGCCTTGCGGCCTTGAAGAAGAAAAAACTCTCTTTGAGCACTTTAAAAGACTATTGGGATTGTCGATCTACTCTTTGACACTTATGCTTGAAGTGTCATTAGACTAAATTTAAACACACTCATTTTTTCATATTGCCATATGTGAGTTATGTCAATCTGCACAAATGAACATGTTTAAATCTAGTCAAATAACAATTCAAACATAAGTAACATGGAGTTGTATGGCAATTCCAACTTCCTCAAAATGACTAACATGGAGTTGTATGTCGTAATGCATATGTATAGTGTGAGCAAAACTACCTAATTATCATTTAACATTTTAAAAGTTTTTACAAACTATGTGTTTTGTGAAGGCCAGAGAGCAACAAAGTATCTCTTGCTATATATTTTGGGCTTTGACTTAGAAGATCCATTTCTTTCAAATCAATAGTTCTTGGAAGGGAAATGAACAACTTTTGATTGCTTATTCAAGAAAGAAAATTCAACTTTTGAATCATTTTAACACAACAATCTTCTAATTCACTATTTCCATTTATTTTGCAATAATATATTTATTCAAATAACGTGCATGCTTTTAATTAAATCAAAAAATTCATAATGATGGTCAACATTTCCAATCTTGATAATGTTTTCAACCATGAGTTTTATATCATGGTTATTTTTGTAAGATACGCCTACATTTTAATAAAAGTTTTATATCAATGTTTCCAGTCTTGACAATTTTTTTATACTTGAGTTTTTGATTCTATTGTGAACTTTAAGGGTAATTTTGTAATCATCTCTGTGTAGCTTAATCTATTGAATATTCTTGAGATCCTTACAATTTAAGGCCGCTATCGTTTTTCACATACTTGGTGATATGTGCTCTTTTAATAAAAGAGTTTGATTTTCAGACACCCATTAGGATTTTAGCTTTTATACCCCTTTTGAAAACCTTACTTAGGGTCAATTTGGTTTAGAAGTGATTTTTTTTTTTTTTTTTGGATAAATTCAATATAATTTTAGAAATAATTCATAAATGTGTCTCTTTGGATTTTAATTACATTTCAAATTGATTAGAAGAACGGTTTTTATTTTCTGAAGTATAATTGGTTTGCGAAAGAAATTATGGTCGGAGTCTGAGAGTAATTCTTTGTTGAGATAACATAAGTATGATTTAGATTTTTGTAAGAGTTCATATGAACTTAGTATTAAGGGTCTGTTTGAATTGACTTATTTGAGCTTGTTTGGTGACATAAGTTCTGTGAGATAGTTTATAAAAACAGTTTATATGTTATATAAAAACAATTTAACTTTATTTTATTTTGCTATAGAAATAACATGTACATAAGCTTGCTTGTGTTATATGCTGCAAATATGTTGTTTATCGAAACATGGCCAAAGAGTGATTATTTTTTATGGTTTAAGGCCAATGATGATTGTGAAAATTTGTAAGAATTTTTTGCTTATTGGCTTTGTTGATGTAGAGTTCACTTATAGAAGTGTAAGCAGAAGTGGCCATGACATCAGCTCAACTAGCAGGAACTCATTAGCCTCTATACCGGTCACTTCTCGAAGTGACGGTGAAATCTTGCAATCTTCCGACTTGAAAAACTTAAGCTATAATGAGGTAAGATCAGCCACAAAATTCTAGGCAACTGCAATCTTTTTTAGACACTCTTTTCACTTTTTTTTCCTTTGATCTTATTAACATATTATTAGTCAAACCCGATAACTTTAACGGTTTACTTTGGGTGGACTTGACAATCATACTAAAGTTCAACCAATGTCTAATAGTTAATGATCTTCATGTTTTGTGTCGTTTTGGTTCAGGCTGAAATCAACTATCTCGAGCAACTTCAACATCCTAATCTTATTAAATTAATAGGATACTGCTTTGAGGATGATCATCGGCTTCTGGTTTACGAGTTTAAGCCGAAGGGCATGGAGAACCATGTTTTCAGACGTTAGTATCTTCTAAATCAGTTGGATTTATTAATTTCTTATTCCTTCTCAATCCTTGCAAATTTTTTCCATTACAATAGTGAACCGTTAAATAGTACTTATAGTATTAATGTTCTATTGAAATTATCGTCTTTAATGCATGAGGTTCTTATTTTTCACCCATTCTCTTGGAGTTTGCAAATGAAAATATCCTCCGGAGCTGCAAAAGGTCTTCATTTTCTCCGTAGTACAAAACATAAAGTCATATATCATGACTTCAAAACTTCGAATATACTGCTTGATTTTGTATGTACATAACCTCAACTTTAGTGTGGCCTTTTTATGGTTGAATTTGATGGATTTAGTACTTGATTACTGAACTTGTTCATGGTTTGGTGCTTTGCAAAACTATGATGCCAAACTTTCTGATTTCGGGTTGGCCAGAGATGGACCAACTGGTGATAAAAGGCTTTTGCTTATCCTAGACCGTCTACTTCTCTCCTTCGTGCTTGAGAGTTTTTTGTGACGCATCAAATGTAACATGAACGCAAAAAAGCTCAGAGGTATAGGTGTTGTAACATGAAACCATATTTATGCAAATGATGTATAGTTTTTGTTGTTTTTTTTGTATGTTTGTATTTTGAGGCACGTTAGAAAATTCAGTTCTTGTGGTCCATAAGTTGTTTATTGTTGTTGAACCATGTATATATGTATAAAATTAAAACTGTAGCATTGTCTATGTGGATAATATTATACTTTTTATCTTGCTTTTAAGGTATAGTCTAGTGTGCCCCATCATGTGGTGAGTTGCGTATCCAGGACCCTAGCCCACGGTTGAGTTTTCGAGCTTCTTGGGCTAGTGGTACAAAATAAAAGTAATGGGAATTCAAAATGTGAATATATAGGGGTATATTAGTTTTTCTTGTGCTCTGCCCCTGGTCGTGGTGTATTATACACCATTGTGAAATTAACTATGTCAAATCATTCAATATAATAGAACAATGTTAGTTCTTTGACAAGTTTGACATTTGTCACTTTTGAGAGCCATTTTTTTAAATTTTCTATAATTAGAATTATTTTCTTAATTATTTTTCAATTGTATTTAACTTTACGTTCATTAATATTTTGAATAAAGAAATAGGTTTGGAAGTTGCACCCTTCTCATGTGTGTATTGCTCTTTTTGGTTCTTGCATACAAAGCACCGCTTCGTTTTTTGGCTCACCATCTTCCGAAGTTTCTCTTTTAAGGGCCCGTTTGGATTAGCTAATTTTAGAGCTAATATAAAATAACTTATGCAAATAAATAAGTTTTTATGTATTATTTATAAGTTTTTAAGATAGTTTATGAAAAATCAGTTTATAAAGATATAATTTTTGTTAGTGTAAGCTTATAAATTAAAATAAAAACTTATTTATTTACATGATCTAATTTTCATAAGCTTAAAATAAACTCAATCCAAAAAGGCCTTAAGTATTCATTCATATTTAGCTCTTGAACTCATTTCTCTCTCTCTTGGCACATATTTGTAGTATTGGATTTCTCTATCTTGCTCGATGTTATTGATAACTGATATGATGTTTGTTTCCCTGTAATATCCTCCTTTTCTTTTGTTTTGTTTAATTTAGTTTGATCTTTCTTTTGCTCCCTTTCATTTCTTTAGTCTTTTGCTTAAATAATCAAAGTCATCACTCTATGGTCATCATCTTTATCTCTCCTACCGATTCTTTTTTAACTTATTTATGTATCACCATTTAAATTGTGGTTTTGGTCTTCTTGTTGCTAAGTGCTTATAACCAATCCCTACCATTTACAAGGCTTCAACCACTATACTTAAGTAAGACTCCTTCCTTCATATTGACTGGGTTGAGCTCAGTGCTAGGAACCATTTTTATATAATTAATTCTCCAAATCTCGGGTATAATTATTTTCTCTTATAATTGCATTAAACTACAAGAGTGTATTATCTTAAAAGCAGGAAGAAAAAAGAGTTATGTTAAGATTTGAAAGATAAAGAACGGTATTAGAATTGAAAGAAATCCTTCAATAATGGTATGAGATAAATAAGTTGATGAATTGAAAAAAGATCTTTCAATAACACTATGAGAAAAAAATTAGAGAGTGAGAGTGATTGATGCAGTTGGTGGTGGTGGAAGAGAAGGAAGAAGAAGGAAGGGGTATAATAGTCATATTGCATTTGCCTGAGGCCCTTAGGGGCATTTTGGTCCGTTCACATCATCTTTCGATGAGTCAGCAAGCCATATAACCAATCAGCTCTACCAACTCAACTAATCGGTGACGTGACTGTCATTAAATAGCTTCAGGGGCCAATAGTCTATTGATTAATATTTGCATGGCAAATTTGAAAGGATTAGTAAATTCAGGAACTAAAATTCAAATAATCCCTATTTGTAGGGACTAAAGGTATAAATAAACCTGATATTGAAAAAGCTACTAGGAATAACTTTTCATTTTGAGATTAAAAATGATTTTTTTAACAAAATAGATTTTTTTTTAAAATCTAAAACAAACACTGGAAAAATAAAAATAATGGTTGACATTTGTCGCAATTTATATATATTTTTCCATTAACTTTTCAATTATATATTTCATCATAAATAAAACTAAGACTAAACTGCACTTTTTGCCTCATAAGTTTCACAATGTTGCGATTTTTGCCATCTATTAAAAAAATGGCAAAAGTGACCCATATTTAGGGAAATAAGCTTTTTTGACCCCCTAACATAAGGAAAATATGATTTTTTGACCCCTTATCTTCTCAAAAAGTTGCGATTATGCTCTCTGTTTTGGGACATGTGGCGTCTTCTCAGCAATTTTGGGATGAAAGGGGTCAAAATTGCCATTTTTTAATAGGGGGCCAAAATCGCAACATTTTGAAACTTAGGGGGGCGAAAAATGCAACTTAGCCTAAAACTAATGATGTCTCGTGCCTTCGAGCTTTGCTCAATTGATAAGAATATTGCATCATATATGTATGATCGGAATTTGAATGTCGACCATTCTACTTATTCATCTTAAATGAGTGAATTTCTAACGATTAGCTTACTTGACGAAAAAAAAAACAATGATGTCCGACAAAGAGAAGCCTAACTTCTAACTCATTAGTATTTTTTTTTTTGTTCAGAAATTACCAAAATGATCAACAATTAAATTAAAGGCTTAATTGCAGTTTTAATCCCACTATTTTGCTCAATCATAGATTTTGGTTTGCCTATTTTTAATTTTCCAATTTTAGTCCCCTTATTTTTAAATTTTTTGAAATTAAGTCCTCCCAAAAATTTGACAGTAAAATTGATGATGTGTAATATTTTAAATTGATGCAGCATACCTTAGGATGTTTATGCCGATTCCAAGTCACAATTTTTGTAAGATAAAGTTATGAAATATACAAAACAAGCCATCTTCATCGTCAATCATCAACCATTGAATTATTTTTTATTTCAATTCATAAAAAGAAAACTTTTGAAACCCTAATTAATTCAAAAGTCACAAAGTTTCTATTGAAACCCTAAACTTTTATCAACAAAATGCAGAAATCACTTTGAGACAAAAAAAAAAAGGGGTAGCAATCATCAATGATTCCTCATCTTGGGTATTTTTGATGAAAAGGGAAAAATGCACTAAACACGAACGTTTGTTGCTAAAGTTCACGCCACCAAATGTTTGTTGCTTGGTGATTGTTACCCTTTTTTTTTTTGTCTCAAAGTGATTTCTGCATTTTGTTGATAAAAGTTTAATATCAATGTTTCCAGTTTTGTCAAATTTCTTATACTTGAATTTTGTTTCTATTGTGGCGTTTGTAATCATTATGAGAGACTTATAGTTGTGAAATTTAGGGGTAATTTTGTAATCATTTCAATGTACCTTAAGATCCTTGCAATCAAAGGCTGCTATGTTTTTTCTCATGTTTAGTGATCTGTGCTTTTTTAAATAAAGGAGTTTGATTTTTTGATACCATTTAGGATTTTAGCTTTTATACCCCATTTAAAAACATTACTTAGGGTCAATTTGGTTTAGGAGTGATTTTTTTTTGTTGATAAATTCAAAATAATTTTACAAATAATTTATAAATGTGTCTCTTTGGATTTTAATTACATTTCAAATTGGTTAGAAGGAAGGTTTTTATTTTCTGCAGTATAATTGGTTTGGGAAAGAAATTACTGTGAATGGAGAGTCTAAGGGAAATTCTTTGTTGCGATAACATAAGTATGATTTGGATTTTTGTAAGAGTTCATCTGAATTTGGTGTTAACGCCTTGTTTGAGTTGACTTATTTAAGCTTATCTAGTGACATAAGTTCTGCAACATTATTTGGGATGTCATACCCCAATTTTTGACCTAAGATGTCACTGACACGTGTTGTTGGACCGTACATTCATACGTCGTCTGACCCCGATCAGTCTCTGATTTTCAGTGAAAAATTCGGCAGAGAGGTATTTTAAAATACCTCATATTGGATTCCGAGTCGGGCCTTCTTCTCTCTTTATCTTTATTTTTTATCTTAATTCCTTCTTTTATTTAAAAAATTTAATTAACTTAATTTTGTTTATAAAAATCCTCATTTTCTTTTTTTTAATTAAACTTTTAATACTTTATCTCTTATTAGTTTTAGTTTCCATTTTTCTTTTTAGTTTTGTTTTGTCCATATCCAAATAGTCATAATCCGAAGATTTTCATCCCAATCCAAGCTGTCACGCTCCATTTCATCCTAACCCTCATATGCAGCAAACAACAAGTACGTACTCTCCTCCCCAAGCCACCAGATTCTCTGTATTCTCAACAAACCCTAAGGCCAGGTATGGTACTATAAATACCTGCAAACACACAGTCAGAGGGGGAGCCGAAATTCATCTGCAAAAAAATCAGTTTCAACACACGACTTCCAGGACCGAAAATTGCACAACTAAAACCTGCAAAACAACCAGAAACCAGAGAACAATTCACAACCATATCACAAAACCGATTCATATCCTCGTCGGACAAACATCACACCAGTCACATAAACCCAAATCAAAACCGTAACACAACACAAATCCGATCCCAAACGTGTTTGATACGGTCGCGTTTCAAAGAAGAAGAAGGTAGGAACGAAAGCAAAACACCAGAACCGATCCACAAAGGAGAAGCTACAAAGGTATACTTTCGTTTTCTTTTAAATCTTTAGATCTAGGCCACTACAAGTTTTTGTTGGGATTTTGGGTGTTAGAAATGAGAAGAGGGTAGAAAAACAGTGTGAAAACCGCAAAAAAAAAAAAAAGAAAACAGGACCTTCGTAGGTCCGACGCGGCGGCGCCGCCACCCTTGGCCGGCCAACCGCCGCCGGAATCCCTTACTTCTCATCGGAGAAGAAGAGCCACAGAGGAGAGAGAAGAGAGCTTTTGTTGAGATAGGTAAGGAAGAGAGAGAAACGATTTTCTCAAATGAAAAATGGGTCTCACACCCCTTTTATATACTCCCTTTAAACTAGTCCGGTTCACCTGGAACCGACCCAGGGTTTGAACCGAACCGGCCCCAGCCAGCCCCAACAAAGGCCCAACACGTTTTCTGCATCCATTCAGCCCAACTGCCTGAACTTAGAATGTAAACTAGGCCTAATGTAAATAATTATCTATTTTCCGTCATTTATTTTCCTGCAGACCGTAGCATGTATCCTAGGCTTTTATGTAATAGTTATAGGTGCATGTGTGCGTGCGTGTGTGTATGCCTTTACTTTCTCTTTAGTTTAGGTTAACGGTGTTTGTGGTGGTCCAACACCACCATAAGATACCTACGCTTTTTACTTTCTTGCTCCGATAGTTTTAAATTTAGTTTAATCATTATTCAAAAAACAAAAACATGCAAATAACCAAAAATCACAAAAAAAGACCTTTTTTCTCAATAAACCTTGACTCCCAAAGTCAAGTGATCCTTTTATTTTTCATTCTTTCATAAAGCAAACATTGCAATCTACATTAATCATATCTTAAGTCATTTTTCTTTTAACATAAAAAACACAAACAAATTTATTTTGCCACTTGGCTTTTCATTTTAAAACCTTTTTTCAAAACTAATAAAAAACACAAAACAAATCAAACGTCAATTTCTACCCCGAACTACGAGGTTTTGATCCCTCACGGGTACGTAGGCAAAGGGCACTCGTCCTTCCAAATCAATAAAAAATGTAGATAAATAGGTCTCCTTTTTTCTTCACCACTTTAAACTCTTCTTTTTTTCTTCAAAACAAGCAAGTTAATAGCACAAAACGTTAAATAAAACCAAGAGGTTCCCGTAGAGTAATACGGACATAAAGGGTGCTAATACCTTCCCTTTATGTAACTAACCCCGAACCCAAAATCTCTTCAAAGGGGTAGTTCGAACTTTTTTCCCCTTTTTCTTAAAAATTAAATGTTCGGTCGTGAAATAAAATAGTGAGTCAAAAGCTAATCAAATAGCCTTGATCTCCAAAAAATGACGCGACATGGGAGAACTTAGAAAAACAACTTATGACATTGTAATGTGTTTTCAACATATTTCTATAAGTTGTCCAAGATAGTTTATGAAAACTGTTTATTGGTTATATGAAAACAATGTAACTTTATTTTACCTTTGATATAGAAATAACATATACATAAACACTTGCTTGTGATATAAGCTACAAATAAGTTGTTTATCGAAACATGGCCTAAGATTGATTATATTGTTTAGTTTAAGCCAACAATGGCTGAGAATATTTGTAAGAATTTTTTGCTTATTGGCATTGTTGATGTAGGGTTCACTTCTAGGAGTGAAAGCAGAAGTGGCCATGACATCAGCTCAACTAGCAGGAACACAACAACCTCTATATCAGTCACTTCTCCAAGTGACGGTAGAAATCTCACAATCTTCCAACTTGAAAGCTTCAGCTACAATGAGGTAAGAGCAGCCATGAGAAATTTCCATCCGGACAGTGTCTTAGGGGAAGGTGGTTCTGGTTCAGTCTTTAAAGGCTAGATTGATGAGCATTAGCATGTTGCAACCAAACAAGGAATGGGTATTATTGTTGCTGTGAAGAGGCTTAACCAAGAAGGGCATCAGTGTCAAAAAAATGGTTGGTTAGTATTGATTCTTTTCTGGATACTCATTCAGTTTTCTTTGTTGTAGTTTCATATTCCTTTTACTTTACATCTTAGTTCATTGTCTACTAACAAAATTCTAGGCAACTGCAAGCTTTTTTAGATACTCTTTTCACTTTGTTTTCCATTGATCTTAGTGAAATATTATTAGTCAAACCCGATAACTTTAACGGTTCACTTTGGGAGGACTTGACAATCATACTAAGGTTCAACCAATGTCTAATAGTAATGTTTTTCATGTGGTTGCAGGAGACTTTCTGTTAGATAGCTGACTGTGCATATTTACTATCAGTTAGGTAGTTGACAGTTAACACTTACAGGCACAAAGTAACGGCAGCTTAGACACATATAAATGAGCAAGATGACCCAATTCTTGACCCAATCATGCTCATTTATATGTGTTTGTGATGATGTCACTTTGTGCCTGTAAGTGTTTACTATCAGGGACCTTAGTGACAATAAGTGTTTACTGTCAGAGACCTAACTGATAGTAAGTATGTGTAGTCAGGAACCTAACAACAGGTCTCCCACAACCACAGAACAACTTCAATGAGGAAGATAACCTAGTTCTTGACGAATGAGCAACACTTCGTTGGGACGACTTTGCACCAACACCCATCATCATGTGATTCAATTTTTGTGTTTAATGGAAGATTTGATTTTGAACAAAAGAGGGAATTAGATGAGATTTAGGGATTAAATTTAGGATTTAGAGATTTAGTGATTTGAGATTCAATTTGGGACTATTGATTTTCGGTTAAAGAATGGGAGTTACTATTTTCTACTGTCACTTTAGTCCATGTGACACCTCATGCACCTTGTCAGCACAAAACATTTAACACATCATCAATTAACATGAGTTTTTAACGCCATAGACTAACCTGATAACGGAAGTGCACGTACAAGGACTACTTTGTATATGAATCCCGAGTCAGAAACCTTTATAATAGCGAGGTGCAAAATTGAAGACTAAAGTGACCATTTACTCAATCAATTAATTAGCATTACTACCCATCACCATGCTTATGAAACAATCAACTCCAGAGACATCAATGCCATAAACATAACAAGAGAAGAAAATAAATAAAAAATACAATAAAGGTGAAAGTGATAATTCCTGCATGATGATTCTTTTTGACAATATTACAGCTTGCAAAGATTTAATCACATGCTCACTCAACAACTCCCTACAGTATCACATGCACAAGTTAAATATTACCAAAATGGTATAAACAACATACGCACTTTCTTAAAGAAAAATTAATAGCAATATACTTGACATATAAGAGGAATTGTTGCAAGCTGTTCTCTAAGTAACAAAGGAAGGATGCTTTGAGTTTGAGGTAATAATATTAAATATTAAGCTTTAATAAGCATAATCAATAATGAATGAGAGAGTGCTTCATTCATCTATATAAGAAAACTATTGGCGAGACCTCAAACTCAATATTTACTAGTGAGCAAGCTCATTTCACATGACAAAATCACATGCTTCATGCATCAAATTAACCAAAACCCAACGATGCAATGTGGTGTGATGTCTTTCCTTCGAAAATTAAAGTTGACATATTACTTCTGGAATTTCTTGACCAAAATCTAGTTGTTCTTCTTTAATTTAGCCTTTTAGAGGGTCTATTTTCAAACTTCACCCAAGTTATAGAGGTATTTGAGGAATATGTTTTTTAACAGTGAAGGCTAATTATGAAGAATTTAGAATTAGAAGTGTGTGATTTGTTTTTTTAATTATTTTTACATAGGCTATTTTAAAACCTATTGAGACATTAACCCAATAATATATGCTTGTTGCAATACAGTTTTATATGTAGAGAACTTTTCCAGCCAACTTATTATATTGGTTAGTATATGCATGCGCCATTGTAAGAAGAAAGTAATAGACATAGTAAGAACCTTAGAGTAGAAATTCACTGTTTTTATTTTGATGGGAAGACTATAATCTTTATGAAACTTTGGATTTGATTAAAAATAAATCATTTTAATCAAGTCTATAGGTATGAATGATTTTGATACATTATTTCAAAATAAATAAAAACAATGCCTTAAAAGATTGTTGTGTTGAAATGATTTCGAAGCTTGATTCTTCGTATTTTAATGAGTAATCAAAATATGGTTATTTCCTTGTAGAGTTGCTAGAAAGAAGTCTCTCAAAGCATATCCTTAGATGTATATAAGTAGATACTTCACTCATGACATTCACAAAATACATAGTTTTCTGAAACTTTAAAAATATTGATTGATATAAGCAAACTATTTTGCTGACAATATAAATGTGCACCACGACATGGAAGAAGGAAGAAGAAGAAGAACAACTTTTATTTGGACACTTTAAGACTATTTGAATTATTTAACTAGTCTTAAACAATTATTCTTGAAGTGTCATTATACTACATTTGAATGTGCGCATTTGTGCAAATTGTCATTATTACAGTATGCAAAAATGAGCATGTATTTGTAGTATATTAACACTTTTCGAGCATAAATGTCGACGAGTATTTGGGAGTTCTAATTCTCTCAAAGTCTAAGTGTAGTCTCTTCTTGTCGTAATGCACATATATAGTGTTAGTAAAATAGTCTTCTTCTATCAATTGAATTTTTTGAAGTTAAACAAACTATATATTTTGTGTCAACGTTAGGGAGCAAACTATATATATATATAGGATTTTGATTTGGGGGATTTCTTTTTATCAAGTCTGCAATGACTAGCTTTTAGTTGCTCCTAAAAAACAAAAATTCAAGCCAGTTTTGTGGGTTGTTTTATGTCCAACCAC
>Ga0315913_1007824_pt1 | contig 12751 bp, 3 predicted proteins | sample MpolsnodulesMG_FD_207736 | JGI IMG/M metagenome (GOLD analysis project Ga0315913, IMG submission 207736) | Medicago polymorpha root nodule microbial communities from Los Angeles, California, United States - small nodules | ecosystem: Host-associated > Plants > Roots > Nodule | place: USA... | reverse complement strand
ATTATAATTCATATATATATATATATATATATATATATATATATATTATTAGTTAATGACGCAGTACAGAAGCGTAAGATAGCAAGCGTTGAACCTAGATTGAAATAAACAAGTTTGCAAGCGATAAATTTGTGAAAATAGGGTTCCGGAATCCACCAGAAATTGAGAAAACTTCTATAAAATATCATTGAATGAATAAAAGTTACGTCTCTTAGGCTACAGTTGTTAAGCTTAAACAGGGAAATAACAAGCCATAATGGGTCAAAAAATAACAAACTCAAACAAAATAGAAAGTTCTAGAAAATTAACCTTAAATAATAAAATACTATTAAATTACTAATAAAACCCTCCTGCATCGGTTAATGCGGTAACAAATTATTTGATCTTTGCGTAAAATAATTATATATTTTTGAAAAGGTAAAATAATTGCATATTGACAATGCATATTAATAAAATTCTTAATTTAATTGATAAATTCTTAATTTAATTGGTTTGAGTTAAAATAAAAGATATTGAAAGAATTAAAGGATTAAAGTTTTTTTTTTTTTGGTACAGATTAAAGTTTTAACTTGTGAATGATAAATGAAATAATAATACTATTTTACTTGTTCACATTTATGCATGACGTGTATATTTTTTTTCTTTCATTTTACTTATTGTAAATTCATTTGAATCTGTGACCAATATGTTTCAGTTTCACCTCACAAGGATTAAATCATTTTTATTTTTCGGATTAGCCAATATTGCTTTGATGCACTCTATATTAGATTGGTTACAATATTACTTAGCTAAGTCAGATTAGTTAGTTGTACTAATAGGCTATATAATATTTATCATATCTCTTCATGTGATAAACATTTCTCTCATCAATGAGTTCTATTTTTTTTTTAGTATTTTTAACCTCTAAAATACAAAGCATTTACATATTTATGCTAGAAAACAAAAAAATAAGAAGAAAAAAACATACATATTTGATTGAATTGCTGACAACATCCTAAAAATACAAAACAACATCAACGAGGTTAGTGGCACAGTCAAGCAAATTTACAAAATAAATATGTGGTTTGCAATCATTCAATCCACAATGAGTAAAAATGGCAACCTTAAAAATATGTTGAGATCTAAAATTCAAAATAGGAAGATACGACGCAGCCTTAAATCTCTATTTAATTGAAACAAACTTTTGGTCTTTTGTTTCTATATTCGAGACTCTAGTCATTTTTTTATTTTTTTTTGAAGGAGAGACTCCAGTCATATATATAGTTTCACAATTTTCAGATTTTCTTTTTCAATCTAGTTCTGAGCTTATTTTTTATCGCGTTTCATTTTATTAATGATAATGATGTGGTGTTATATTTAATTATTTGAAATTGTTTATTTTTTACAAGTGATTTGAAATTGCTTATTGAGCCAACAACTCTATTACCACTTTTTCATCAATCGAATATAAATCTAATTTTCTAAAATCCATTGTTTTTACTTTTTAGTTTAAATCAACAGTCACAAATTATCAAACATAATTCTACAACATTATACATTATTGATAAATATGTGCCCTACAAAATACTCCATCCAGACTCATGTATAAGTAAAAAACATAGTATACTTTTACACTAATTAAGAATGTTAATAAATGGTCTACACGAGTTTAACTCAGCTGACAAGGGAATTATATATATAGGGTTTTGCTAGAAGCCACCCATGAATGTGTCTTTTAACAACTCACACCTTAATATGTGATTTTCACCTTTTAGTTATAACTTTGTTAAAAGACACCTTCATAAAAATTAGTTGGTGTCTTTTAGCAAATGCTCATAGAATAACTTGCTAAAAAACACTTTCATACAATATGTCTTCTAGCAAAACTCATAGTTTGAATTTCATACACTTCATTTATTCATTTTAAAAGGTAAATTTATAGTCACTAGACTGTTTGACAAAAAAAATATAACAAATTACATTTTATTTATTTCATCTAAAAGTTAAATACATTTACTGGTCAATCCTTATTTACAATGGTTTCTCTTAACACTTGTATAAAACCAATTTAAGTGGTCCCGTAGGTGTGCTCAATTGGTAGCTAGCTACCAAGGATAATTTGTGCTGAGGTCGGGGTTCGAACTCCGGATTCCCCACTTCTCCACACATAATGTGTAAATCTAGCCACTGAGCTACTTGACAAAATAAAAAATAAAAAATTAAGTGTATTTTATAATAATAACATTAAATGTGGATAAATTAGTTGGCATTTGTTTTTTGTCAAGTAATCTAGTGGTTGAAACTCACATTTTTAAATGTGAAGAAGTATGGTGTTAGAGGTTCGAACCCAGCTTCTGCATATATTATGCATTGTCCCTACCAACTGAGTTAAGTCCACTGAGACAGTTGCCGTTTGTTTATACTGAGTCCAAGTAATTCAATATTTTTTTTTATAATTGAGTTAGGAGTAAAATATCATGTGGCTAGTGATACGGTATGAATAAAATCTCAGATTTCGACTAATGAAGGTTGTTCTGGTTCGACTAATACCTTCTAAAAAGCGTGAGTTCAATATGTGTTAATGGTGTGAGGATCTCGGTGCATGTTTGGTTTTGTTTTAAAGGGAATAGAATCGATTTTAGAGGTGTACATTGATTCTGACATGTTTTGTTATTTTTAAGTAAAACTGATTTCGCTTGAAGTTAGAATTTATAACTTTTAATTTTATAATTGATTTTTATAAACAAATTTATGGTTCAACTCACGCTTACATAAATATATTCAAATGCAAATCTTTTCATCTCTAACTCACTTTTAGTCGAAATTGATTTTACAAAATCAATTTATTAAAAATCAATTTTTATCATGTATTATCCGTAGGTTATCTATCACTCTCAATCTTGAGGACCTCTCTAGCTCCGACAAGCTAACAAAATCCAATTGATCAAAACTTTTCTTCATCAAAATTATTGAGATCATGGAGTAAAAATCAATTTAAGATTAAAATCAATTCTAAGGAAAACATATTTCTTAAGACATATTTTCTTATAAGATGAAAGCAATATGAATATAACTCACACACTTTACCCTTAAAAAAATAAATAAAAGTCATACACTTTAAGAATAAATCTCACATGAAATATTAGAATATGTATAAATTTCATTTAATAAAAGAGTGAATATTAAAAATAGAGTTTTTAACGATAAAAATGGAGGCTAAAAATTTATGTGGGCATAACTCAATTAACATAAATGATACATTGTTATACATAGAAGATTGAGATTTAAACCCCACTTATTCACCTAAGTGGCAATGAATTTGGAGGAAAAAGAAGAGAACGCTAATAATTGCACTTGAAGTGTTAAAATTAATAAGTTTTGTATCAAAAAACGCTGTAATCATTGATAAGACAAAAGTAAAAGTTTATACTCCCTTCGTCCAACAATAGATGATCCATTTGAAAATATGCAATTTTGACATAACTTACCTTGACCATATTTTTCTACCAATATAAAAAGATAAATAATATCATATAAGATTTCGTTAGATTCGTTTCGATAAATATTTTCAAAATATCAAATTTTCATAATTTTTTCTAATATATTATTCAAGATATTTAAGCTCAAAATTATACATTGTCATGCGTAATAGAGTCAACTGTGTGTCATGTATTATATGACGGAAGGGGCATTTGCCAAACAAAATTTCTACCGGTGAATTTCTTAATTATCGGTCAACAAGACGAAATAAAATAAAAAAGGAATAGATTTGAAGTTGAAATAGAGAAAGTGGGGCGTGCGTGCGTGCGATGATAACAAAGGAAAATCGCGTGGAGATGAGTATTAGAATGTAGCTGTGGTGGGGTGGAGTGACGCTTGGTTGCTGATGGACAATAGTAATAAATATTTGCTCAAAGGAAAGGAAAGTACCCTTGTATTGCATTGCATTGCAGTTGCAGCATTAATAAGTACTTTCATACTTTCACTCTACTCCTCACACTTCAAGAATAAATAAAATCAGTTTTTGGAGGGAGGGAACACACATAGCCACACAGAATGTTTGCTGAAGAAAATGGTCTTAAGGGTGATCCTAGATTGCAACATATCTCCCAATCCATCAGAGTCGTCCCTCACTTCCCTAAAAATGGTTTTCTTTTCTTCCTTTTTATTTTTTATTTAATTTTATATGGAAATAATAAACCATGTCTTCTTCATGCAGTTTCTATCTGAATGGATTTTTATCCAACAGATCTGCAACTCTTTATTTTTTTATTTATACAAAACTGAATAAAAAAATGGGTCGAGTGTTTTTGTCTGTGTTGGATTTTAATTTTAATCAAATTAATTAACACAAAAATGTGTAATTTGCAGGAATAATGTTTCAAGACATAACGACATTGTTGTTAGATCACAAGGCGTTTAAAGATACTGTCGATATCTTTGTCGATCGTTACAGAGACATGCACATTTCAGTTGTTGCTGGTACTATATCACTCTTACCCTCATGCAATACTCATTTTAAAAAAAATAAAATTATTTGCGCAAAGAAAAAGTGAAATTTTTTTAGTTTGGGATTCCTCTTTTTTATTTTATTTCTGTCCTTTGATTTAATGTAATTGGGTTTGGTTGGTATGCAGGAATTGAAGCAAGAGGGTTTGTGTTTGGCTCTGCAGTTGCGTTGGGCATTGGTGCAAAGTTTGTTCCTTTACGCAAACCTCGCAAGCTACCGGGTACAACATTTCTGTTCATGTTGAGTGTTCATTTAGTTAAAACTTGCTTCTAAACTTTAACCACTTTAAGAAGCTGAAACTTGAAAGTACCAAACTTTTATGTGGAATGGGATGGCCCATGTGACAACGGGGTTGGTGTTTACTCCCTCCTCCCGTGCTATAAGAAAAAGTTGGGTCAACAGAAAAATTGATTTGATGTATTTGATCTTTAGACCAAATACATCGACTTTTTTGCTGACCCAACTTTATTTATATTTATTTAGGACTAGATGTATTATCTTTGGCTATAGTTTTGTTTGAGCCAAATTTTTATCTTAGTTTATTTAAAGAATGTTAGGTTGACTTGTGTTGAAATGTGATGTTCTTTACTGTGTGGAGCAAAGAAACATCTATAGAAAACTTTGATCAATCTCAATATAAAACTATCTTTTTTGTGCAACCATTTATTTATTTATTAAACAAGGGTGTCACGGTCTTGCTGGGACTGTGTGTGGAAAGGCCATGTCCTACTTTGGATGTTCCATCACATAAATTCAATTGGCTCCAACTTTCATATTACCTAGTTAACCGACTCACAATATCTAAGGGGAAAGTGTGAAATGCTCTTAAAATTTGAGATATAGCTTAACTGATTGACTAAAATAAGTTTCAAAGTGATGTATGAATATTCAATGTGGGATTGACTAACATACAACTTCTCTATAACTGTTGAATCAATATTTTAAGTGAAAACAAATGTATGTGGTGGTACTGTTGCTTAGTTTGGTCTATTTATTTTTCCTCTTGATCTGCATTGGGTTAACTTGCCAATATATATACTATTTGGTACGGCAATATTTTCAAATTGATCATGGCTGCATCAAATTGATGATCAAATTGGTGAAATTCAATGTTTATAATTAGTTATCAAGTAGAGTAAGTCAGCTCAAAGTTACTCCTGAAGTAACTTGATCACTCCTCCTCTTGATTGATATTGTATGAATCATGAGTAAACCAGGTGGAGGTAAACGTATCTAATTGGACATAACTCTTTCTGTTTAGCGCAACTAATTGGGGCTTAATTTGGAGAAGTTGTATGTTATATGATAAGGATTTTGGCTCAGTGGCTATTTCCATTGTGCTTAAGTTCAATCAAACTTAAATTTCGAAATACAATTAGTTCTGAAACTTTCTTCCACCTTTGAATTAAATATCATATGTTTGGTTTGGTAGCGGGATGGTTTTTCTCGCGCCACAATGATTATTGACAACGATTTTTACAACGCCCTGAATTGTAGAACGTATCTATTGAGTTATTCCACGGTGCTGCGGCATTCCACTGTGAATGCAAACAAAGACTGTATCTATTTTGAGTTATGCCTAAGCTTTGATATGTTTTACTTTCAGGCGAAGTATTTTTCGAAGAATATTCTCTAGAATACGGAACTGATTGTTTAGAAATGCATGTCGGCGCTGTCCAGCCTGGTGAACGGGCTATAGTTATTGACGATTTGGTTGCAACAGGTGGAACTTTGTCAGCAGGAATAAAACTTTTAGGTGTGGAATTTAGCGTTTTCGTCTATATTCTTTTTCCCCTGCGTCATTTTTTGACTTCTAGTTGTTCATTGAATCTGGTTCTGGTCCCCAATATACTTTATGCTTTCTTTACACTAATTATGTAGAACGTGCTAAGGCTGAAGTAGTGGAATGTGCTTGTGTGATTGGTGTGCCTGAGGTTAAGGTAATGACTCAGCTTTTGTAAGTCATATCATATATGTGCTTTTCTAGTTAACCTCTGAAATTTCTATCTTGTTATAGGTACTCTTAAAAGCTTAAAGGTCTTAACCAAAAATAAATAAATACAAATAATTGAAAATTCATGCCTTGTTTCACATACTGAATTATTGATAGCCTATTGGACTTCAAATTTGTTTTAGCTTTTGTAAGTTTAATCACATATGCACTTTTCTAGTTAATCTCTGAAATTTCTATCTTGTTATAGGTACTCCTAAAAGCTTAAAGGTCTTAACCAAAAAATGAATAAATACAAATAGTTGAAGTTGATGTTTTATTTCTCATATTGAATTCTTGACAGCCTATTCCACTTCAAATTTGTTGTACATAACAATCAAAAGCTTTGCCTGAGCACAAGTGAACAAGTAATATCCTTATAGACTTGCTTAGGGTTATTAGAGTACTTTAAACTTCTCCTGTTGTCGATATGAGGGCTACGTTGGTGAGTAATATGTAAATACCTCTGTACCGCACAACCTTGAGCCTTTTTCTGACCCTGCCTTGGTGTGCCTGGAGATCCAACTCACCTTAACATTTTTATTAAAAAATACAAAATACTTTAAACTTCTAGAATGATATTGTTTGTCCTTGTTTTTAATCTTATTTGAAATCATGATGGAAATGAAATGTAATGAAGCCTTCTTTTTCAGGGACGGTGTAAACTTCTTGGAAAGCCACTTTATGTGCTTGTGGAGCCACGTCAAGTAGATGAATGCTTTTGAGGTTCGCCACTGTTTCCTGAAATGGGAATTCTGATAGTACTTTTTTTCCTTACTTTAAATGATCATTTTATGGTGTGACTCTATTCATTTTGCTGCATGATCTCATATTGTCAATTGCCTTTTATTCTAACGTGGTAACTAGCCTAACAATTAGCTAGTGCGTCCAAAAACAAAAGAAACAAATAAAGACACGTTTCTAGGTTGATTGTGTCTTTTGATCTATATGAAGGACTAATATGGTTCCTTTCACCAATGGAAAAGACCTACTACATCACATATCTAACTTGTCTGTTCCACAGTTGTTTTACCATTTTTAAAGTAATATGTTATTCTAAATGTATATGCATTCATTCATGCAGATGTGATTGAAATACGAAAGTATGCCTCATCTTACAAAAACACAGGCCATAATGTGATGCAAACTTTCACCTGTGGAGCGTTGTCTCCGGACAAAAGATCGTCTTGGAAATTGTCCTCTTTGTATCTTGATCTTGATCTTGTATATGTTAGGATATCATCTAATGTATGGTTAACAGTTTCGAACCAACATCGAGGGATTGATTTTTCTGGCATTTATTTAATAAAATGTCACTTTAAGGTCTCGTTTGTCTAATCTCGTTTCTAGTACTCAAAGATGATAAATGATTTGATTTTATTAAAAGTTATACTATTTGTTACAAAAATGAAAAATAATTTTAAATTGATTTTTTTTTGGACTGATCATAAGTAGAATTACGATTCTTTTAAAAATGGTCATGCTAACTTGGACCCTAAAGGCACATGTTAACACAAAATCTTTATCTTTGGTATCTTAACATGTGCCCTAAAGGCACAAATTAATATTTCCCTTTAAAAAAAGTAAGGTTGGGGTGAAATGGAGGAATGAAGACTCACTAAAATCAGGGTAGAGAACATCGACGAAAGAGTTGAATTTTTTTTAGGGGGAGTTGAACACATTTTTTAAAGGTCTATTATATGGCAAGGAAATGAGGAATAAATACTATGGTTAAATATGTTTTGGTCTTTTTAAATATACTAACATTTAATTTTAGTCTCTCTAAAATTTCTTTTAAACTTTGACCCCTTTAAATATTCTGGCATCAACTTTAGTTTATGTTTTTTTAACAAAGTTCAGATTACATGTGAGTTTTTTTTTTATGTCATTGAAGACTCTAAGATATAATTGATTTAATAAATCAAACCAGTGTTTACCAAATCACTACAATCATGAAATTTATGTTTTTTTTTAAAGGGGCATAAAATTTATGTCACAAACTACTCCCTCTGTCCCAATTTACGATATGTCATTCTAATAAAATTTGTTTCCTTTAAATTATGTCATTTTACAATATACTTTTTTATCAAAGAGTTATTAATACATATTATGTCATTTACTATTTATTACTTACATTTTTTTTCTTTTAGGCTCTGTTTGGATAACTTGAAACTAACGGAGCAGGATGGAACGGAATGGAGCGGAACAAAGATTTCATCCCATTGTTTGGATATTTTATAACGGAATGAAACTAATTTCCCACTCCATTGTTTGGAAAATGGACGGAACGGAAAGAGTTAAAACTTTTAAATTTCAATTTTACCCTTTATTTTAAAACTATCAATTTGTTGAATTGTCGACTCAATTCAATCAAGATATGGTTATTTTGCCAAAACTTTTTTTATGAGCACCTTCATTTACGAGTCTTCAATGTCAATACTGTGAAATTAAGTTTGATTACAACCAAAAATGTATCTAATACTATGAAATTAAGTTTGATTACAAATAATTTGCTCAAAAAAACAACTATGAAACAAGATGAATGTAATTTAAATTAACATTTTATTGATTGAATGAATATTAATTAAAAGAAGTAACAGAAAGTGGAATAGAAATATTTGAACAGGTAATACAATAACCACGTTACATTGCAAAGTAATACTCAAAATTTTTAACACCGGAAAATGAAAATCAATTGATGCTTTAACTATATTTTTCAACTCTTATGTTCTAAGAAGCAACCTTCGACGGTAAATAACCAAGTCAAACACCAAGACAAATCAATATATAAAACAAGTCAATCAAACTTTTAAGTGCAGAAAACTGTTTTATCGTTTTCCAGGTAATATTGCTTAATGCTTCAGATATGACTCCAGAAGGTTTAACGGGTATCCAAAACGATATGACCAACTATAAAACCATAAGAAGTAAACAGAGAAGATAGTAAAAGAGAACTAGGAATAAGAAATTCAAGAAGAAATGAGACAGTGAACAAGGCAGCTGATGTAATAGTAAAAGTACGGGCAAAATTGTAATTGTTTCTTAATGTGTTCCATTCCATTGGATACACCCTAAATCAGGTGGAATGAAAAATTGGTTTAATGGGTGGTATTGGATGGAATGGATACCATCCCATTCCATTCATTTTTTACAAAACCAAACAATGAAACCATATTTTATCCCACCTCATTCCATTCCATTCCACCACTCTCCATCAATCCAAAAATAACATTAATTTATGTTTTTCATACCAAACATAACATTAATTTATGTTTTTCATACCATTAATAAATGTTACATACATGTGTTGAAATTAAATCAATTAAAAATAATAAACTCGTAGTTTTACTCAAATAAATGAAAACGCAAAAAGTCATCATTGCTAACGCGAAATCTACTTACATGTGCAATAGATAGAGTACTAAAGTCCTTGTGACTCATTCTTTAATTTTTTACTGAGATTTGATCACACGTTACTGAATGTTTGTGAAAGAAAAGAAGGCAAAGATTTAGAGTGAGGAATGAATAGTTTTTGAAAAAATTGATATGAACAAAGGTAATTTCAGTATTATTATTAAATTTTAATTAAAAATTGATGCAACCAAATATTTTTGAGGTATGATTAAAAAAAGTCTTTTATCTCTAAATCAGCTCTTCTACTTGTGCGTCTGAGTTCTCAAGTAACTATTATCATTTCATTTATCTAAAAAAAGGTATTTTTAGTTATGCCCATATTCATGTCTTGTTTATTTTTGTACTTATTCATAAAAACTGAACGAACTTGGTACATCACAAATGTGCATATCAATCAAAAGGTTATTTCATTTTGATTCAATATATTCCATTATAAGGTGAAGGACAAGACGGGGGATTGGCCAAAAAACCACCCTTAACCTCTGCATTGGGGAAAAGATAGTCGTAAACAATTCTGACATCACCTCTCCATAAACGGTGACACTGTCTTTTTACTTGACAAAAACATAGATGGGTAGAGTTCAACATGATTTATCTTCGATGAGTTCCAACTTTTTATTATTTTACATGTAAGTTAACAAAAAAAATGGTGCAATGCAAAGGCTCGTATATGTGTGCAAAATAATTATTCGTACAGGTATACATACACTGGGGAGCTACTGTGTTCAGTGTAAAATTAACTCACCTATAGGATTCACTCATCCGCTAGGATGAAAAACAGTACTCAAGGTCAAAAGTGGAAGAACATTATATGATAACACTTCACATATATTTCTAAATGTTTGTTACATTTTCAATAGAAGGAGAATCAACACTTGCTGTCATATCCAATTTGAGAGCATGCCTTGTAACACGGTTTGTCTGTTTTCTCAATCTAACATTATCCAAGAACAAATCTGATATGATCTTTCTCATTTCATCACCACAGATTACACCATCTTTTATGTCATTGGTTTTATCTACATTAGAAGCTGCACTTCCGGTGTCCTTCTCTAGGTTTTCTACCTGAACAAATTTAAACAAGTTCTGTAAATATAGAAGGGTTTATAAGAGAGAAGATAGTGTCAAAATGAGTTGTATTGAACAAGTAGTTACTGCTCAACTCTGCAGCTGGTAAAAACATAGAAAGCCACAGGAAAATGATAACTTGTACCTCTGCTAGTAGGATGTCAATTTGGTCATCAGATGTTTTTAATTTATTAAAAGCATCAGTTGATGATGATGACTGCAAGAATGTCCTGTCCTCATCTTCGCAAGGAAGATCAACGCTACACTCTCGAAGCTGCTTAAAAAGAAGCCCACATTTCTCAAGCTGTTTTCTCCAAGCAGTTTCTGCCTGTTCACTCTTCTCTCTTTCGTGAAGTAGCAGTTTCTGAATACACGAGAAACACAAGCATGGCATCAACATATAAGTCATGCATTCTGGGTTAATAGTTGATTGAAGTTCAGAAATAAGGCAGTGAGGAAGTAATTGCCATTTGAAAATCTAAGCTTAATTACCTTCCATACAGCACTTCACAAAGAGAGAAAGACAACATACAAAAAAGCTTTGAAAGGAAGGGAGAACAAAAAAGCCCATAACACAACAAATTCAAAATAAGAAAGGAAGGTCAAGAGCAATAGCTGAAAGCCAGAACCCAAAAAATACAATATATGTCACACTTCTATTTACTTAGAACGACCACATTTTGTATTATCTGTCAAGAGGAAGAACAACGTGTGAAACATGTGTGCAGAACCTACCTCAGCTTCACATTTCTCCTTCATGGACTCACTAAGTTCCTTCTTCAATTCTGTTTGGGAACTACGGAGAGATTTGACCTCTTTAACCAGAACTTTAATATCTGCCTTGGATTTTGCTTCTAGCTCTGCATACTGTTTTGACAAAATTTCCAGCTGCTCTCTAGCAGCATCTAAATCCTGCAACAGCACATCGTTCTGCTGAACAATTGATTCCTTTGTCAAATTCTGACCAACATTTCCATCCTGGTATCATGTATAGCAGTATGAGCCATTTTTTAAATCAACGATAAGTCCCCAAAAGAGAAAAGTTTAATATCTAAGCAAATATAATCTCTTGTAAGAAAAAAATGTAAGAATGTCATACCGATTCAGACTTAAGTTTCATCTCCATTTCCAGTGACTTCCGTCTAAGTTCCTCCATATCCCATTGCATTTGAGTAAATCTTTCCCTCTCAATCAGAATAGCCTGCTGCAAGTTCTCCTTATTTTTTTGCTTGGTAGTTTCAAGTTCAACTTCCAAATCCTTGACCTGAACAGATCCAGTCACTTCTATAAATCAAAGCTTGTATGCAAGTTGTGGAACATAAAGAATCTGGTATCCACAGATTATAGATATATTTATTTATTCAGTAGCCTCTGGCCAATTTCAGGTACAAGGAAACCAAAAATATATTAATTTAAAACGAAACGCATGCCAAGTCGCATATGGTATACCTTTGTCGTAAGAAAATCCTTTGCAGCTATTTCTTGATTTAATCTAACTATAAGGTCCTCCATATCAGTTTTTGCAGTGACTAGCCTTCTCTGCATGGTCGAAAGAATCCTGTTCAGTTTATTGCGTTGATCTAGTGGAAGGACTAATTGAGCATCACCAGAACTTTTCAATTTTGTGTGGCCCACAATATCTGTTTCTCTTGAAACCGAAGCAGATCCAGGAAGGTCAACAGAGCCATCACCAGATGAATTTGGAATCCCAAAATTAGACATGTCACTACCTCGTATTGAGCTTCCATCACTTCCAACACTTTCATTTGAAAGCTTACGAATGTGACCCA
>Ga0315913_1007823_pt1 | contig 12751 bp, 7 predicted proteins | sample MpolsnodulesMG_FD_207736 | JGI IMG/M metagenome (GOLD analysis project Ga0315913, IMG submission 207736) | Medicago polymorpha root nodule microbial communities from Los Angeles, California, United States - small nodules | ecosystem: Host-associated > Plants > Roots > Nodule | place: USA... | reverse complement strand
CTATATACCTTATTTCTGATTTTTTTTTTTTCATTTACTAATCGAGGATTGGTTCCCTGAAGTGAATAAATTTCCTAAAAATTGTTCTAAACTTGATACAGTATAGTATCTGAATGTTCTATCATAAATGACTTTATTTTCTCAAGAATTGTCTGTCTTATTTTAATATCACATTTATATTTGTCTCTTTTTTTAAATAATTACTATCAATTTAAAATATTAATACACCCTTTATTATTATTTTTCACTAATACACCCATTAAAATGAGATTGAGAGAGTAAATAGATACTCTTTTTAGCAAGAAAAAAAGACCTACACACATTACCATTATGGATGAAAAGTCAAAAGAAATAATAGAAGAAAGTGCATAAAATGAGACCCACAGGCTGACCAAGACCAAATGAATAAAGCACTAACATAACAATTGGCACCCACTGTTAGCAAATTGGTCAATCCATTGAATTAAGAACTCGAACTTTCATACGCATGTTCACATTCATGAACTGGCTTGTTTTTCCTCCCATGCATGTCCTTTTCCAATTAATTTATATGGCACCTCATTCTGGAAAATTATTATCACTCATTGGAATTCACATATCGTGCTCTCACATCCCTGCACGTCTGAGATTTATCATTTACTCCCTCCGTTTTAAAATATAAGCAAAAATGATTTCTTTAGTTCATTCATTTAATGATGTATGTGGTTCATAATATTAATCACATACATCATTAAATGAATGAACCAAAAAAGTCAATTTAACTTATATTTTAAAACGGAGGGAATAACATTTTACTGCTACAATGATAGATTACATGTTCAAATTTCAAAATATAGCTATGTTTTTTTATAATAAAAAAGTGAGTCCTCAAAATCAAGGTTGTTAAACTCAAAGTTTTACATCAACTCTGTTTTGTTTATAATGGAATCGATTTGTAGACTCGATTCGTATATTATAAACTCACACATAAGTGGAGGCGTTGGGATTTGAACATCGACCATAGTGTTTGGTCTAATAATTTCGATATTTTATCAGTTGAGCTGAGATTTGTGGACAACCTTCACGAGTTTACCTCATATTAAAATTAGGGTATTGTTAACGAGTGTCTCCATGATATTCTTTAAACATTTTAAATTGGGAGTATTTATGATAGTGTATAGGAGGTACGTGACAATGAATAGATCAAAATTAACAGTGATGATGCAGTTACTCAGCTTTTGGTGGAGTTCTTCATAGGCCATGTTGAAATTTCATTTTTGGATTTTCTTGTAAAACTTCATATGGTCATGGTTAGGAATTCAAAATCATATAAGTGATTTATATATGGATATGGTTTGGTCGGTCAAAATATCTGACACCCTAGGTCTAAACTAAAGTATAGTGTTGAGAGGAATATTGTTGAATCAGATTTCCCAGAAACAATTTCACATATAAATCTATCGTGTGGCCATTAAATTGTTGACACTTTTCACAAGTTTGGGTTAAAATTTAAATAGATCTAGCATCTTCCTAACAATTTTGGGTTAAATAGATTTAAGTATTAAAAAATAGAAACAATTGTTAAGTTTTATATAAAAAAAAGTTGTTTTTTTTTTATGTTTTAATATGTTGTAAAACAAACTTTACATCCATTTTAAACTTCTAAGAGTATTTGTAAACATTTTTCATATATTCATATAGCCTTAAGATTTTCTTCGTAATTCCTTAATTTGCTTCTTGTTCTTGTGTTATGTTGTTAATAAAATTCCTATCATCTCTTATAAGTTTTCTAGTTTTTTTCTCGTTAGTTGTAACCTTTTTTTTGTCAAATAATATAGTGATTGTAACAAAATAGAAAATCTAGTGATTAAAATTAACTTTTTAAAATAAATAAACTATAAGATCTATTAAGTTTAAATATATCCTTGCATATAACGATGCATTATTTTGTCAACTAAATTATGCTTATAGAGAATGTTGGTAACCCTTTCTATTAAAAACAAAAAAATAGTACGATGGGAATGTGGTGACAACTTTTAATATATCATTTATGCTAGCCTAAAAGAAGTATTTTCATGGCTTTTCAATGTCAAAAACAAGCACAAAAGGGGGTCAATTGCAAAGTTAGTGATGTCATGCGTGAGATAAGCATTGCTAACGCCATCTTTATTTATTTATTTTAATAATACCGACGTCATCTTTATTGTTGATTGATGCCCTCTACATCCTATATATGCATATTTATCACGATTATTGCAGGCTTATATTTCACAGTAATATACTCTCTCCAATTCTATTTAAAAAAAAAAATTGATTTTTTAGATTCATTGTATAATTAATGTATCTAGTCAAGAATATAGACCAAATACATTATTTATGCAATAAATCAAAAAAGTCAAATATTTCTTATAAATAGAATCGAAGTAATAGTTTAGAGTATGTCCGGTTTAAATATTAAATAAGTTTGTGTACACGAATACATGTGTAAGTATATTAAATTGAATTTATTTTAATTTATAATTATAATAATATCTTAAAAATAGATATAAATGGTGAGATGAATATCCAATGCAAGAAAAAAAAGTGATAAAATCAATAATAAATTTGCGCAAGTGGTAAGAGTTTTGGGTCCCTTTAAAAATATGGTCATGGCCTCATGGGATTGTGTTCATGGCTCATGCTTATGAGGAAAAAAATCGATTGAAAGCGAAGAACCCACCTTTTGTGTCCCACCGATTCCTAACAGAGATTAGTCATCTCTAACGATGGTGGAATTTGTGAACCTATATCATGGTTACTCAAAAAAAAAGTATAACAAATAAATAGACAAAAAACATATAAATTAACTCCTTAAAAAAAATTATACGGCTTCACAATGGTTATAGATTTATAAAAAAAAGTTATATTCATGGGAAATTGGTTTAAATTTATGGTTGTTATTAGAAATTAAGATATTTTTCATCTCATAACATATTACATCAATCAACGTAGATTGATATTATTTTTCTTATAATAACATAGATTGATATTTTGTAACATTGTTACTTCACACAGTGCATTGAATTTTGATCCCCTAGAATATCACCAATAACAAAATTAAATAAATATTAGCATAGAAAAATAATTAAGTTAATGTGAAATCATGTTAGTAAAAGTTCACGAATAAATTTTTTTGATGCATACTCTATCATTCATAAAAATCACATCGATTAAATATATGTGATCTCTTTACAATTTAGAATTCTTCACATTCTAATGATCCTAATCTTAAGTCTCCATATTTTATATTTAGAGTGTGAATAATGTTACTAAAGTTTTTTGAAAAAAAAAATAGTATATGAAAAAGTGTATGAAAAAAATTATAGAAGTGATATTTGTCAAACCAGAAGAATGAGAAAGGTTGATTTCAAAGGTGTAATTCTACATGTGCTAAAATTATGTGAGTAGTTTTTTGACAAGAATTATGTGAGTAGTTGTTTACCAAAAATCTCTTAATTTTATAGTTCTAAAAATATATGAGTACTTAAAGTTTGAATTGGCATATGATGATAAAAGATAAAGAAGTAACAAATCATTTATGAAAATTAAAAAAAAAATTAATTTTTAAAGATAAAATATAACAAAAAACCTTTGAAAGAAAGAAAAGTATATAATATATGTGGTTTGTTGAGACAATTATGTTACATAAAACATAATAAATAAAATATACTAAAAATTTGAAAAATGACTGAAATAAACTATGATAAATCAATAAGACATTCAAAATAAAATCTATAATAAATTATGAAAATATTCAACAAACATATAAATTACATCATCTAAAAATCTATAATAACTCAATAAGACATTCAAAATAAAATCTCCATGAGTTTTTTTTTCTTTGAGCAATTGATTAACTGTTAAAAATCTGAGGTTAAAATTATGAAGAAAAAAAAATGATAAAATTAATTGAATTTTGTTCCCTAATATACGAAGGAGAAAATTAAAAAGTTGATTGTGACTTATAATTAAAAAGAAGTAAAATGGAGAGTTTCTTTTTAACATATCAATTCAACATATCAACCCGCTCCTTCTCATCATCGCTTCGCTTTTTAGCGGATTATGCAGAGCGGACACCATGCTAGTTGCGGATTCAAAATCTCAACTCATCTCGTTTAAAAAAGCAGGTTAAACGAGTCTATCTATTTTTTCATCCCTATACGTAAGTGTAGAGATTAATCTCTTGAATCAAATAGTGTCTTAATAAATGACAAAACGACCAATTTATGAAGAGATCACCAAAGTTAGATTCAAATTTAAGATCTTATTTTAAATTGAAAAAAGATTTATTAATATCTCATCCAAATATTCTTGAATACTTACTTTATAATCTAGTAATTTGTATTTTATTTGTTGTTTTGTTGGTATTTAATTGTTGGTGGTAAGGACTTTTTATTTGGCTTTGTTTTCCACATGTGCCAATTTTATCATAAATATGTTTGTATTGATTGCGAATACTTCTTTCAATTAGATTTATATTCCATTTGTTATGTGTCGTAGATTAATATATTTTTATCAAGTAATTTAATGATTAAATTTATATATTTATGTGTGAAAAAGCGATAAATACGATGTTTATATTTGCAATTTGGAAAGGAAAAACAATGGTATTTGTATAATCATTTTTGTAAGACTTTATCTTTTATACTTACATTATTTTCTTATCATCTCTTTCTTTTTCTTTCACCATTATTTTGGATCAATAAAAAGAAAGAACAACAAAGTGGTCTAAAAATTAATTGTTCAATATCATTACTTAAATTAAAATGCAACCAAGCGTGCGGTGCACCAAGTAAACATGTAAACGTCAGCAAGGTTGGTATAATCAATCCACCCACTAGATATTGTTGAACTAAGTGGGCCCATGTTTGTCGGGTCTGGAACTCCAATTTAGACCTTCTTCTTCAATTTACTTTTACAAAACAACCATAAAAACAAGACCAAAACAAAACAAAAGAAGGACTGATAATTGAAAATTAAGCAAACAAGAAATGAGCACGAGGATTGACTTCTAAACGACTGACTAAATAAAGCTAACTATTTTCCCTCAAAAAAATAAAGCTAATTATTTCTGTCATTTTCTTATGTCGGTCCAATCAACAGCACAGTAACGAAGTTTTGGAATTTCATTTTCTTTAACGGGAGATGTTTAACAAAAACTAGGCTTAATTATATTTTATTGATTTACAAAATATTGCGTTTGTAAATTTTTAGTTTTTTTTAATAGGATTTTTGTTTTCTCTAAATATCAAACTTTTATTTTTAGACTCTAAGTTTTTTTTTATTGAGTCTGAGTTAAAATTGATAAGTTATTATTTGGAGTGATATTTGTACCATTAATATTAGATAAATTTAGTGACAACCACTTTTCTCCTTTTGTGATTGAACAAAAAAAAAACAATGAAAAAAGAAAGAAGAAGAAGAAGAATAACAACAACAACTAAATTTTATCCCACTAAACAGGGGTGTTAAAAAATTCAGTTAACTGAACCAAAACTACTAACCGAACTGTATTGAACCATGTTTTAACTGATCCGCTTTATACAGTTTTGAACTGAACCACTTTTTAAAAACCAATTTAAGTTCAGTTTAAAACCGGTTCTGAACCGGTTTTATATATATATAAACCGTTTAATAATGATTCTTGATCTATCTGTTTCTTGAAGTTCCAATTATGATTCTTGATGCAAGTAATGTTATGTTTGCTTAAAACATCTTTATGATGTAAAAGTTTATAGTTTAATTTTTTCGCCTGATTGATTTTTTTGCTACAAATAATGGGAAATGGAAGAGTCAAATCAATACTATTTAAATCTGATTACCAAATATGTTGATTTCAAAACATCATTATCTACTATTAGTATTTCAAGGGAAGATTTGTGACAACTTTCTGATTGAATTTCATAACAACTTTCTCTACCTTGCAATTTTATTTGTAAGTAACAGTGCCAAACAGAGAAGCAAACAGAACATTACTTGCATCAAGAATCATAATTGGAACATTATTGTTCTTTAGGTTGTTGTTTGCAAAATTTCAACTGCACTTCAAGAATCATAATCTGGTTCAACTAGAAAACCGGTTAAAGTGAAGCAAACCAGTTCGAAACAGTAAACTGGTTTTGAACTGGTTCTAAACCGAATTGGAACTGGTTTGATGAATTAACCAGTTTTATTAAAGTGGTTTTTATGAACTGAACCAAACCATTTATATGGTTCAGTTACAATGCAGTTCATAACCATGAACACCCCTACCACTAAATGGGGTCGGCTACATGGATCAAATTACGCCACAGTGTTCTATTATAAACTAAATTTGGATCCAACTCATTGACCTCTAAGTCCTTTTTAATGGTTTCTCTAATAGTATTTTTAGGTCTTCCTCTACCTCTTTTAACTTGACTCTCCTCCATTTGATCTACTCTTCTTACGACGGCATCTACGGGCCTTCTCTCTACATGCTCAAATCATCTAAGCTTATTTTCTACCAACTTTTCTTCTATAGGTGTTACCCCCGCTCTCTCTCTAATGGTGTCATTCCTAATCCTATCATGTTGACGCAGTACGGAAGCAAGGGTTAACAAGCGCTAAACCTAGATAGAAAAGAACAAGTTCGCAAGCGACAAACTTGTGAAAATAGGGTTCCGGAATCCACCAGAGATTGAGAAAAATTCTCTAAAATATTATTGAATTAAAAAGTTGTCTCTTAGGCTACATAAGTTATGCTTATATAGTGAAAGAAATAACAAACTCGTGGGCTGAAATAAAATAAAAAAAAATAATAATAGAAGTTCTAGAAAATTACTAAGATTTGACTAAATAATAAATACTACTAAATTATTGAAAAAATCCTCTTGCATCAGTCTCTTCCACCTCTGAAGAACTCGACCTCGAGTTCTCATTTTGATAAAAGAACATGTTGACTCCTCCAACGAACAAGAGACCACCCTCCTAGATCCCATTGAAGAAATGTAGGAGCATGCCGGAATAGTTTGCAAGCAAACAAGTTTGCAATATCACCGCCAGAAATTACGGAGGGCTTTGGCTTTGTAGGTAGACTCCGTGACTGAAAATCAACAGATGCGGCTTGCACAATTTTCCGTTTTATAGCTTGTTTTGTAGCTTCAGCAACTCGTTGCACCACTATAAATGAATACTCATCCGAAAATTGCATTGATGTACGCCTGGTGGTATGTATCAGATACAAATTAAGTGATAAAAATTTACCAATATCAGGTGGATTTGGCGGAGGTGCAATCAGCCGGTATTTAAATTTGGCGTGTAAGGTCTCATGTGGTGATCGAACTATATGTTCATGTGCATTTGGAAATCTATACATTGCACCTATGACATGAATTATCCATGATGTCTTCCCGGTTGCATTTGTCCTGGTACAAACTAAATAAACCATTAGTATGAAAAAGATCATACGTCCTTGAGTATGTAGAAAAGTTTTCACACCAGTCATGATAAATACCAATGAAACCTCTTTCATATATAACACCTTCACATACAGTACCATACATAAATCCAACCTCTTTACCCCATTTAGTTCCAATTTCATAATTACAAGAAGCCAAAAGCAAAGTTTCTTTTATAGGCAATGCATTTCCATCAGTGACTATATTTGGACTGCAATTTTGCTTTAAGGACTTGATGAATTCATTGGATATTCCAACATATTCTTGGAGTTTAGAATCCGTGTCTTTAATTTTGTAACTCCCATATAATGCTTCCCTTTTCATATAGAGTCCTGTTCTAGATAATAAGGGCCCCGTAATTCCATTCATACCTGATGCAGCGTACGTGATGGGATAAAACAAAATATCAAATCCTCGTTGATTCTACAAATACTCGAGAGATTGACAACAAAAGATTGAGAATTTCTCAAAATTTTATTAAATATCAAGTCTCATTCTCATGACGGCAAAACAAATATAAATAGTGTTAACAAAACCCTAAGATGAAACAAAACGAACGAAATTACAAAAATATCCCGAAATCCTAATAAAATTTAAAACATCTATTTTCACCCCCTTAAGTGTTGTCTTTTGGTGGAATAGACTTTTTCACTGCATCAATACCCTGCCATATAACTGTATATGCTGATCTATGCTGATTGTCATATATGTCGTTCTTGCTTATATTGTGAAATTTCTGAGGGAATTGAACAAAAGCAAGTTTCTTGGGATCAAGGTGAAAACACAATGCTTGTCTTGCTGAAGCTGGCTCACTGCAGAACATATCACAATCTAGTACCAGAATATATGGAGAGTTGCTGATAACTGCAGAGACACGATAATAAGTGACTATTGCGTCTAAGGATTGAATAATTGTAGTCAAACCTAAAGATACGACATAAGTATTTAATTGTGTCTGCTTTGTTTCAGCAAATGCCTCATCACGAGGAACATTGAAATCTAAAATATTCCTTTCTTCATATAGTGGGTTTGTATCATAATGCTTTTGACCGGTGCGACACCGTCTAGGATATTGACGCATCCAAACGAAGTAAGAGGACCTGTCTCGTGTCAACACATCCAAATGACCACCAATATGTGAACATGCCATAACTGATATCTGATCTTTCAATCCTCGGAGCTGAATTTCTTCATTGAACTTGTCAATGAGCACATGGCCATAAACACCGCACCTCATGTCGCGACTTCCATGAGCGCACACAAAAATATATGAACCTGTTATCACATCTTGCACTCCATCTTTCGTCAACACAACATAACTTTCAATGTTCTCTGTCAACGACATCGTTACCTCATTGTTCGGCGTCTCGACCTCAATGTCCTGTATGTTGGCTTCAACAATGTATGTCTCGACCTTGTCGTTCAATGGTTCTTGCTGTGGCGACAATGTATTCTTCAGATTTGAAGGTTCTGGCGGCTTCGATGGTTTTGGCGGTGGTAGAACCATAACATGTTGATCTAAATCTGGTGGTTCCGGTGGCTTGGGTAAAGAATTGCTCTCTTTAGCGGGACTTGAATTAATATTTTTAGTAGGACTCAATTCATTATTGATTTTGGAAAGTTCTCTGCCTCGCTGCTCCTCAAACCCAATTTCAGCTAACAAACCTTGTTTTCCTTTCCCTGACTGTTCCAATTCAGATTCGTAGCTCCTTTTGACCGAAGAAGCAACCTGAATATAGTCTGAATTATCTGATGGCAACCAATTACCTGAGAATAAAGGGGATGCCCTTGATTTTTGAACATCATCTGCCACTGAATTTTCTAACTCATCAACAACCAACGGAATAACAAAGTTGTTATTTCTATCTTCTTCAGTATGCTTAAACTTTTCCAAAATCACCTTATCATCTGTGGTTGCACCTTTTCTGTCTTCTTCAATTTGTTTGACACTTCCAACCTCATCACTCGTCGGTACCCTGAAACCTAGAAGAGATGCAAAATGTGTCGAATTCCCATCAGTCTCCTCAATATTAACAATAGGTTCGGTGACTGAATGTTCTCCGACCAAACTAACAATAGGTTCAGTGACTGAATGTTCTTCGACCGGTTCCACAGACGTCGGAAACGCTTCGATCGTCTGAGCAACGTCGATATCCTCTTTCAACAACGTAAGAATTCTTAGAATATATGTTATCAAAACAGAATGTTTAGCAATGTCTTTGATTGTCTTACGCGAGTTATCTGCGTTTCTGAAAGCATGTCTCAAAAGATCGGTCAAGGACTAATCTTTGTTGCAACAAAACGGACAACGATATATTGAATCTCAGATTTCAAAGTTGTAGTAATCATCCTTCAACTTTGTGTAATATCTACACTCATAGTATTCCAAATTAGATTCATTGGCATATTTTGATTTCCGGTACATAACAATAGTAGGGATGTTATTACAAACCCTAATAACTGTAATTGGTTCTCCTCTGTTCGGATTGTTGTTGTTGTTGTCAACCTTAGCTGCCCATGCCACCATCTGATCTAATAGAGCTTTGATGGTTGAGTTAAGAGTCGCGGTTATGCCGACAAAACTCTGCCTTCGTCATCAGTTGATCTCCCATGGCTGATCCGTTAGGAAAAGAACAGGAGAAACCTGCTCTGATACCAACTGACGCAGTACGGAAGCAAGGGTTAGCAAGCGCTAAACCTAGATAGAAAAAAATAAGTTCGCAAGCGACAAATTTGTGAAAATAGGGTTCCGGAATCCACCAGAGATTGAGAAAAACTCTCTAAAATATTATTGAATCAAAAAGTTGCCTCTTAGGCTACATAAATTCTGCTTATATAGTGAAAGAAATAACAAACTTGTGGGCCGAAATAAAATAAAACAAAATAATAATAGAAGTTCTAGAAAATTACTAAGATTTGAGTAAATAATAAATACTACTAAATTACTGAAAAAACCCTCCTGCATCACATGTATAGTCTTACCACTCATCCAGCGCAACATCCTCATCTCTGCTACACTTACTTGATTCTCGTGTTGACTTTTAACTACCCAACACTCCGTACCATACAATAACGCCGGTCTAACTGCAGTCCGATAGAACTTTCCTTTCAACTTAAGTGGTACTTTCTTATCGCACAAAACACCTGAGGCTCTTCTCCAATTCAACCACCCAACTTGAATACGATGACTTACATCTGCTTCTATTTCTCCGTCATTTTGTACTATAGACCCAAGATATTTAAACCATGTAACTTGGGGTATGACATGATCTCTAACTTTCACCTCCAAGATAGAACTACTTCTCCTTTTACTGAAGTTACATTTCATATACTCTGTCTTGCTTCTACTCAAGTGGAAACCATACGATTCTAAGGCTTGCCTCTAGGTCTCGAGCCTCCCGTTCAATTCCTCCCTCGACTCCCCAAACAAGACTACATCATCTGCAAAAAGCATACATCTCGGTGCTAACTCATGGATGTGTTTCGTCAGTACATCCAAAACTAAAGTAAAAAGATAAGGACTTAGGGTTAAACCTTGGTGCAATCCTATTGTTATGGGGAAATCTTTGGTAGCCCCATCCTGCGTCCTCACACTAGTCAAAGCTCCCTCATACATATCCTTGATAGCTCTAATATAGGCAATCCTAGCCCCTTTATTTTATAGGGCTTTCCACAAAATCTCTATAGGAACTCTATCATACGCCTTCTCCAAATCAATGAAAACTAAGTGTAAGTCTTTTTTATCCGTCCGATAACGCTCCATCACGCGTCGAAGTAAGTAGATCGCTTCCATAGTCGACCTCCCACGCATAAAACCAAATTGGTTATCTGTAACTCATGTCTCCTTTCTTAGTATTCGTTCAGTCACTCTTTTCCATAACTTCATGGTATGACTCATTAGCTTAATTCCCCTATTATTGGCGCAACTTTGTATATCCCCCTTGTTCTTATAGATTGGAATTAAAGTGCTTCTTCTCCACTCGTCCGACATTTTCTTCGTCCTCATAATCTCATTAAAAAGTTTTGTGAGCCACACAGTTCCTCTATCTCCCAGACTCTTCCACACTTTGATGGGTATGTTGTCCGACCCAACTGCCTTGCCACTACTCATCCTTTTCAACGCTTCTCTAACCTCGTGCTCTTGAATCCGACGATAATAGTTATAGTTTCGGTCCTCCTCTCCGATGTCTAACCTGTTAGAGTCTAGATGACCTCATAACCTTCATTAAATAAGTTGTGGAAATACTTCTTCCATCTATCCTTAATATCTCTTTCCTGAACCAAAACTCTACCCTCCTCATCCTTAATACACTTCACTTGGTCCAAGTCTCTTGTCTTTCTTTTTCGTCCCTTAGCAATTATATATAGATTTTTCTCCCTCCTTGGTACCTAAAGATTGGAAAGAGAAAGAAGAGGAGAGAACAAAAACATATGTGAGTATGAGATAGTTGTTTCAAAAATTGTTAAAAAGTGGTTGTACAAATATCATTTCTCTTATTTTAATTATATAAAAAGTAATTTATAATAACAAAAACCTAAAACGTTCTTCACTCTTTCACTTCCTTCATAGTCATCAACCTACTATCATCATCGAATGTTTGTTTGTTACTTGGTTAGTTGTCCATGCTAGACTAACAACTTGTGACACAATGCTTAAAGTATGTATCTAATGCGATCAAGCTTGCATTACGTGTAAAAAGGAAAATAAAACTCATTCTCATAAGTTTTTTTACTTGTGGATATGATGATGTTGTGTGGACATAAGTTATGCAATGGATGAATTTGATGATCAATACTAGCAATTGATAGTCTATGTTTCAATATGTTTAGTGTCATTGAAATAGGGAACAATGATATGGATCAAGCTCACATAATGGTGTCGAGTGTAACCCTATATGTGGTTTGGAAGGGGAAGAATGATAGAACATTTCAAAATTGTTACCAAACTGTTTAGTAGTAGCCATATCAATATAATTGTTTACACAAGAGGATTGCAATCTAAGAAGGTGCAAAATTTAATGATTTGTTTGTGAGGCTAGTGACTTTTCTTGTTTGTATGGACTTAGCTCTTGTTTCTTTGTTTAGTAGGTTTCTGATTTCATGTGGTTTGTAATAATTGTTTTTGGTTAGTGAAAGTTATCACCGTTTACAACAATAACAAAACTCACAACCTTCCTCATTTCCAAATTTATCACAGTGAACTTCATTGTTTTCATCCATTACAACTCTTAGAATAGGTGGTTCCACCTAACACATTCCACAAAACTAAGAATCCTGCTCTTTACCCAAATGGTTTTGCTCATTCCCAAAATAAA
>Ga0315913_1007822_pt1 | contig 12751 bp, 8 predicted proteins | sample MpolsnodulesMG_FD_207736 | JGI IMG/M metagenome (GOLD analysis project Ga0315913, IMG submission 207736) | Medicago polymorpha root nodule microbial communities from Los Angeles, California, United States - small nodules | ecosystem: Host-associated > Plants > Roots > Nodule | place: USA... | reverse complement strand
TAGAATTTCTTAACAACTTCCATATCTTAGAAATTCTAGAGTCTTAAAGAGTCTGTATTTGATTTGTATTGTGAACACCACTGATTGTATATCAAGTGTTCAACCTCAAACAAATTTCTTTGTAATTTTGTTTGAATAGAAGTCTCTTGATTAAGTTCTTGAGCATAGGAAGTCTCTTGCGGTTGTGGTTGAGCATAGGAAGTCTCTTGATTAAGTTCTTGAGCATAGGAAATCTCTTGTAGTTGTGCTTGAGTAGTTTGAAGTCTCTTGCTAGTTTTAGCAGTAAGCAATTGTAATCAGATATTACATTTTAGTGAACTCTCCTTGGAAGTCCAAGGGGGACAGGACTACTTCTGGTTTGTGGAAGGAACCTGTATAATTGCTTTGTGTCCTTCTTCTCTCTCTCTCTCTTTCTCTCTCTTTCTCTCTCACTCTCTCTCTCTTCTATCCGCTGCATTTAGATTCTGAACATCACCTCAGAAGATAAACTCTATCTGCTTCTGATCAGTGACTTCAGTAGGAGAAAACGAAGAAAAAGATAATACAATTCAACCTCCCTTCTTGTGTTTTTCTCACGTTGGAAGTTACTTTTTGGTAGCACTTGTCCCACTTACTTGGCAGTTACTCTGAGAAACTCTGACGTGGCTTTAGTGTATTAGTGTATAACATAAGAGGGCAATGATAAATTTATGCTTTGAATGTACTATCTCGCGCCCCCTATGTCATTAATGTTGTGTTTATTTGTCCCCTTCTGAATTGCAATCGATTTGCTAAAAACATATAGACAAAAACACACACTACTCAATTCACAACATACACTTTCTGATTTTAGACTGAATCTCTGCAAAATTTGTCTCTTTCAAAATCAAAACCTTAGAACCCTAAAACCTTCATCAATCTCAATGGCATCTTCAAGTTCAACTCAAGGAACCTCCATGCAACTAAGTACTGGAGAATCTCTTCAGATAAAAGGGAGATCAATGAAACTAGAAGAATGGCAGTTAACCATCCAAGTGGAGAATCCAGTGGATTTAGTATCACTTGCTCGTCATGACTGTGATTTGTCAAGCTATCTGAGATATCAAGACTTATCAGGTTACTTCTCAATGCTGGATGAACCATCCTATGAAAACCTGGTAAAGAATGTCTAAGTAAGGGCAGGGATCTACGAGAAATATGATGCAAAGGCTGAAGAAGATCACATGGTTTTGCTTAATCCTGATCTGAAAGGAAAATCAAGGGCTGAAATGGGACTGAAAGAGTTCAAAAGAACTGAAATTCGTTCCAATGTAATGGGGATTGCAGTCACCATTACTGAGGAAGTGATTGGAAGAGCCTGCAGAAGGAGTGTTGAAGGAGTCTTTCAATGGAATTTGAATAAAAAGACAAGTGATTTGATACCAGTGGTGAAACAGTCTCTCTTCAAAGGCAAAAACGATGAAAAGTACTGTGACATGGAAAAAGAACATAAAGTTCTTCAGAAGCTGTTGCAAGAATGTTTTGTACCCAAAGGAGGAGGTGTGGATCATCTTTCATTAAAACATAAAGTGTTTTTACACTACTTTATCTCTTTTGTAAAAGTGAATTTTCCCAGATACATCTTCCACCACATGTTATGGGCATTGGAGCAAAGTCAGCAAAAGAACAGAGCTTTTGTGCCTTATGGAAGACTACTATTTGAGATATTACATCATGGAGGGATGCTGGAAGTCCTAAAAATGTCAAAAGCTGTCAATGATAACCAACTTGGAACCATGGTTGGGAAGTACATAAATAGCTCAACTCTTTACAACACGCATCTGGTAAAAGAGGTCATCATAATGGATACTGATTTGCAGGAGTCAAACATTCTATCAAATCTTATGGATAATTTTCCTCCAATTTGCAAACGAGATCCTCCAGATGTTAGAGCTCATTATGTGTATAAGCATTGGAAAGCTACTAGGGTAACTATCAAATACAGTGACATTCTAGACACCATGTATGGTGGTTCTTTGCCAGTTGCTTCCAAGAAGAGGAAAGCTAAGAAGAAGGCAATTCAAAAGCTGCTGATGAAGAAGCTTCTGAACCTCAACCCAAGAAAGCCAAGAAGGAAAAGGCTAAAAAAGAGAAGAGTGCATCTCAAGTGGATGAAGTTGGTTCTGCTATGCCAACTATTCAAGAAGAGGTTGAAGATCTTGAACCAGTCAAGATTATTGAACAAAGGACTAGAGGGAAGAAACATGTTGGCTCATCAGGATCCATTCCTGTTCAACCAAAGATCAGTAAGAAGAAGTGAACCTCAGTTAGAAAATTGAGGGAGTCACAATTCATCTTGCAAGAAGAAGAAGATGTGGAAACTAATGGGCTGGTGGCAAGAGAAATAAGGAACAAGAAGGCTGCAGATGTTGTTGCACTTCAGAAAGCTATGCAGATAGCCAGAGAAACAAAAATTCTTACTTCTAGAATTTTGAGGGAAGATGCTAGTGTGAATGCACAGAAAGTTATAGAAGCTGCTGAAGAAGTTCGTGAAATGGCATCAGCAAAAGCTGGGAATCTGTTGAACATGTCAGCTGAAATTCAGAGAGTATAAGCTTCAGGTACTGAAGAACAAGCCTCAGTTGCTGCTACTGAAGATCATCAAGGTAAAGATTCTATTTACAATGCTTCTGAAAATATAGCAGATCATGAACTGTCTCCACTCTCATTTAGCACACATACATCCTCAACCCCATCACCATCTAACCTTAACTCATCAGGTGAATATGTCCCTATGGTTCCATCTGTTCAAGAAAGAATAGATAACCTAATTCAAAGGCACATAGATGTAGGTCAGAGACTACCTGAAGGCCATTGGGCTAGGCCTGATTTCTTAAGTCCCATTCAATCAATTGCTCCTAAGTCTGACATTCCCACTACATCTATATCAACTGAACCTCAATCTCAACCCAAACCAGCAACACGATCTAGTGATCCTTCTATTCTAGAAGAATTGGCTAATCATTATTCAGGTGAATTAACTAGTTTTAAGCCAAACTCAGAAAATGCCTCCGAAATAGCTTCTGAGGAAGTTGTTTCTGAAAGCCCCCATCAACAAGAACCTAACATAGAAATGGCCACAAACACCTGCACTGAACTGATCATTCACCCTGAATATCAGCCATATCATCTTAATGCCACACACTCCAACATTTCATTTGGTATTGCATTAAGAAAACTGGCCACCAAGAAATCTTCCACTTCCAATTTACCTGTCCTTGTTGTCCAACCCATAAGTGTAGCCCAACCGTCAACTGTACCTACACTTAACCCTGCTGAACCTGAGCAAGTAATCATTGAACATGCTGTGGATGAGGTTCCCACTCAAATTGGCACAAATTTAGCCTCATCCTCATCATCTGCTTTAGACAATGTCAATGATCCAACTGTTGTACCTAACCAAACCCTTGCTATTGAAAGCAATACTTCACCCATCATAGACTCTGAACCCTCTTCCTCAATTACTCCTCAACTCACAGATCTCATTGCCCCTCCAACCTTGTTGCTAGACTCTGTTATATTGAAAGAGGCATGTGAACAGATCTTCATAGACCTGAACAAATTGGTGAAAACCAGAAACAACTATATACATGAGAAGGACTATGTCACTGAATGGACCTCTCTAAGAAACAGAGTGGAATACATGATGTGTGAACTTCACAAGCTGTCCTTGGAAGCTCATGACAAAGCTTTGCTTGATCATCAACAATGGTTCAAAGGAGTGACTGTGAACATGGAAGAAGTAAAGCTCAACAGAAGTCTAAAGAGAAGCAGACTCTACCTATCCGACACACCAATGTATCTGGATGCTTCAAGCATTATCTCTGCTTGTGTGTTTTCTGAACACCCAGACTTCAAGTGGTTAACTAAGCTGAAAATCCAGACTTTAGATGCTCCTATTCTTAAGAAGCTAAAGGATGATCCTATCTTGGAGAAGGAAAACTAGGAGCTGAAGAAAGCATTATTTGAGCAAAGAGTCTTGGTTGCTGAACTTTAGAGAAAGATGATTGCTCAGCAAGAAGAAACAAAGATTAGAGAAAAAAATCTTATGAAGAGTTACGATGATCTTAAGGAAGACATGCAGAAGCAATCAGAGACTACAAATAGCTTGATTAGAGACTTGATGGAGATGGTGAAGAAACAAGCCAAGCCTTAGATTGCACAAAATTTTAGCTTGTTTTATTTCAATTTTGTCTTTTGTTTGTGCCTCTGAATATTAATGTTTTTGCTTCTGACAATATTTTTGCTTCTGGACATGTTTTATGTTTATTCTTTATTTTCTCACTATGTTTTTCTCATCTCTTTTATTTTTGTCTTTATTTTATCTTTTTATTGATGACAAAAGGGGGAGTAGATGTATAGTATTTATTTATAGGCTCTGAGCCCCAATTATTTAATTTAAACAAGTTAAATTAATAGGACCTTCTTCTCATCTCTTAGTCAATTAATTTAATGTGAGATTATTCTGAGAGTATTACGTTTTTAATGATGAATTTAATTAACATGGATAGAACACAGGGGGAGCTTACAAACCTCACCTTAAAGTACTATTAGACTCAGGGGGAGCTTACAAACTTCATACCCTTAAAGTCAACTTGTTAATTAGATTAACAACAATTGAACATTTTAAATACTAGTGTTTGTCATAATTAAAAAGGGGGAGATTGTTGGAACAAAATGTTTTTAACATTACCCTTTGACTTTTGGTGATAACAAGGTATTAAAAGTGTCAATTAGATATGCTAATATTTGTTCAAGTGTGCAGGACCATAGACAAAAAAATTTCAATGCTTTGAATTAAGTAAAGGTTCTGGAAGAACAAATGAGAGCAATGGAATCAATAAGAAGGAAGTTTGTGCTGCAAGAAAGAGGTTCTGAAGACAAGTGGTTCTGAAGAAGCTGACGTCATCAGAAGACCTCTTCAGAAGCAGATCACTAGAAGCTAACGTCATCAGAGGTTCTGAAGATCATCAGAAGCTAAAAGACTAAATCTTTTCAGATGTTGTTCAGATGATGATTTAATCACGCCTATCATCAGAGAAGATTAGAAACATGAAGAAACGACTAATTCAAAAGGATTTGAAGGCTTTGGATGCTTATTCTTTGGAGAGCGTTGAAAAAGGACAATTGTACGAAGTGTACAACCACTATCTCCACTACTCTGTTTTTATGTCTGCAAGTACAAGAACAACAGCTGTGCCTGCAACGGTGTTCCTCCAAACTTGGAATGGATTTGAAATCGATCCTTCATAGGACAATAACCAAATAGGGTAACAGATCATTGGTGATTTGATCAAGCTTCAAATGACTCTTTTTGATGTGCTAGCATCATACAACGTCTCTTTCACACCTCTATATAAAGGAGTGAAGACATAGAGAATTAAAGAAACTCACAACAATTTACAAGTGCCAAAACTCTGCTGAAATTGTTTCACATCAAAGTACACTTAGAATTTCTTAACAACTTCCATATCTTAGAAATTCTAGAGTCTTAAAGAGTCTGTATCTAATTTGTATTGTGAACACCACTGATTGTATATCAAGTGTTCAACCTCAAACAAATTTCTTTGTAATTTTGTTTGAATAGAAGTCTCTTGATTAAGTTCTTGAGCATAGGAAGTCTCTTGCGGTTGTGGTTGAGCATAGGAAGTCTCTTGATTAAGTTCTTGAGCATAAGAAGTCTCTTATAGTTGTGATTGAGCATAGGAAGTCTCTTGATTAAGTTCTTGAGCATAGAAAATCTCTTGCAGTTGTGCTTGAGTAGTTTGAAGTCTCTTGCTAGTTTTAGCATTGAGCAATTGTAATCAGATATTACATTTTAGTGGACTCTCCTTGGAAGTGCAAGGGGAACAGGACTACTTTCGGTTTGTGGAAGAAACCTGTATAATTGTTTTGTGTCCTTCTTCTCTCTCCCTCTCCCTCTCTCTCTCTCTGTCTCTCTCTCTCTGTGTGTGTTTTATACGCTGCATTTAGATTCAGAACATCACCTCATAAGCTAAACTCTATCTGCTTTTGATCAGTGACTTCAGTAGGAGAAAACGAAGAAAAAGCTAACACAATTCAACCCCCCCTTCTTGTGTTTTTCTCACCTTGAGAAGCTGCCCTCACTGGCTTCCCGGGGAAGATTTGGTTAACCTAAAAACTCATAAGAAGACATCATTGACCTTGGGGGGTAGGAGCTGCCCTCACTGGCTTCCCGAGGAAGGTGTTGTCATCTTGAAAACCAAAAGTAGCTTCTGTAATTCCTTCTTACTTGTAATTGTCAAAAGATCATAAATGATTCCCACCTCTCTTATATGAAATGAAGAAAGAAATTTTCTCGGTTGGTTTAGTGTTGAGGTTAGAACCTGTTTCCTCATAATATCTCTTACACAAGAGCAAGAAAAACCTGGACTTCACACACACACACTCACTTGAAACTTGTTGGGTTGAATAGGTTCATGAGAAATACTTGAGGTTATGATTAGTGTACGCTGAAAACAAAGCCTTGGAGGAGACAAAAGTTTTTAGTTATGTTGTCATGTTGTTAATTTTGTTGATGCTACTAATGTTTATGCCTTTTGCTTGAGGACAAGCAAAAATTCAAGTATGGGGGAGTTTGATAAGTCAATAATTTAGTGGTTCTTAAGTGTTTATTTTCATAAAACTATTTTACTTCAAATTTGTTTGTTTTTATTTCAGGATCAAATATGATCAAAGATCGAGTCTTTGAGCAAAATAATGGATTAAGATCCATAATTAAAGCTTGTTTGAGAAGAAAGCTAAAAAGAGGGAAATTCTGCCATATTTATGTGCTGATTTGGTGCATATTTTTGTGCTGATTTGGTGCATATTTATGTATAGATTTAGTAAAATTATATGTTCTGATTTGGTGCAAATTTATGCGCGCCGATTAAGTACAAATTTATGCTCCGATTTAGTGCAATTTTATGTTGTTCCTTTAGCTATAAATAAAGGAGCCATCAGACTTGTATAATTCATCTTTTGTTCTTGGGAATTTTATGTGACAACTATTTCCATTAATTTTTTACTTTTCTTCCTTTTTATTATTCTTGTTATTTACTTTCATGTTCTACTTCTTAATCTCTATGTCTACAATGAACATGAGTGAGTAGACTTCTTTGTCTTGGGGTTGTTGGATGAGTCTAATGACCTAATCCTATCAAACCAAGCCCAGAACCCTAATTTTATGTAATCCTATTTTCTAATCTATTCTCACTGTTCTTAATTCTTATTTCAAATACTAACCAAAGTATCGAAAGAAGAAGCTTAGTATTGGACTTGTGAGATTAGACAAGGTTCTCGAAACATGAGAATAGTCTAGAAAACCTTGACACCTTAAAGTTTCATTCTTAATGGGTTTCCACAACGAGCAACCATGAGAATAGGCGTGGTTGTTGTTGAAACACTCTCATTGATTTCAAGAGAAACCTTGATATGCTTTAGAGAAACCGGTCTTTAGAGATAGGTCTAACATAAAATTAGTATATAGGTTTGGATTGTGAAAGATTTGTCATTATGATGAACCAATGATCCCGAGGCTCTTTTTATTATTATTTTCAATCAATCAAAAATTCCAACTTTTAAAACCATAATCTTTCAGCTAAACACCATTAAAAAGGGAATCAAAATCACAACAACTCCATGTTGGAACGATACTTTTTTACTACTCCGGTAAAGGTGCACTTGCGGAAATAACACATCATTTATATACATCAAAAGACAATCAAAACAACAACAAACATGGAATCATAACATCTATTTTCACCAAAATCATCACTATGTTCATTTTTCACCAACACCCACAATTTTTCTCAATTTTCATTCAAACTTCACAACAACTACACCAATTCAAACCCCATCAACATACAAACAAAAACAAACATTCATGAAGTGAATTCAAACATATTTCAACAACAATCATTCATCAATTCATGATTTACACTAAATTAATAAAAAATCATCAAAACAACCTATCAACAACAACAACAACTATGAAGTTTAAGGACATAACACAACAATTTCATGAAGTTTATCATACCCACAAATTCACTTAAATTAGGAGCACGAATTTCATCATTCAAAAATCACAAAAGTAACAATTAACACAAAAAACACTTAAACTCATAATTGAAAAAATAAGGGATTATAGCTTAACTATGAAAAGGAAACCATCCCCCCTACCTCTAGTCTTCAAGAATCCTATCTTTGGCTTCAATTTAGCTTCTAGCTCTTCAAACCCCAAGCTCTCTCTAGCTTCATCTTATATCCTCTTGATTCACTTTTTCTCTCTACTTCTTATGTTTTTGTGAAATGAAATAATGAAGGTTTAACCTAATTCTCACAAGAGTTATGCTCTAATTGGGCTAGGTTTCTAATTGTCATAATGTGCTTAATATTCTTACCAACTAATTCTCAAAAGTTATTCTTATTTAAACCGTCAGAATAACGAATAATTAGCATCTCTAAATAATTATCCCAACTTGGTAAAGATAATTATTCCCACTTAAAACACCAAAAATAACCCTCTTAATAAAATGACTGATTTACCCTTTCTCATTAAAAGACCAAAATACCCTGAGTCTAAAAATAACTAAAATACCCTTCTAGGCCAAGAATCCACTAATACCGAATAAAATTCACACAGATACAAATAATCACACACAAGCACGTATAACACACACATAATAAATAATTAAAATAATTCTAGCGAAAAACAGGTTGTTACAACAACAACTATGAAATTTAAGCACATAACATCACAATTTCATGAAGTTTATCATATCCACAAATTCACTTGAATTAGGAGCACGAATTTCATCATTCAAAAATCACAAAAGTCACAATTAACATAAAAGCACTTAAACCTGTAATTGAAAATAGGAGATTATAGCCTAACTATGAAAAGGAAACCATCTCCCTTACCTATAGTCTTCAAAGATCATAGTTATGGCTTCAATTTATCTCCTAGCTCTTCAAACCTCAAGCTCTATCTCTAGCTTCCTCTTCTTTCCTCTTGATTCACTTTCTCTCTCTACCTCTTGTGTTTTTGTGAAATGAAATAATGAAGGCTTAACCTAATTTCTCATAAGAGTTATGCTTATATAACACCTTCTAATTGGGCTAGGATTCTAATTGTCATAATGGGCTCAACATCCTTAGTAACTAATTCACAAAAGTTACTACTCGCTTAAACCGTTAAAACACTGAATAATTACTATCTCTAAATAATTACCCAAACTCACTAATAACATAGTAAAAATAATCATTCTCACTAAAATACCAAAAATAACCTTCTTAATAAAAATGACTAATTTACCCTTACTCACCAAATGACTAAAATACCCTTCTAGGCCAAAAATCCACTAATCTCAAATTAAATACGACAGAGACAAATAATCACACATAAACACATATAACCACACAAAATAAATAATAAAATAATTCTAGCGAAAAACAAGTTGTTACATGGAACACCATTTTTTGTGGCAAATATGTAACTATCCTTTTATGAATTACACGCACACACACACGTATATATGACTTCTATGTTGTGTACACGATACCGGCATTTTACTCGGTTATTAATGTACTTTACCGTTCATTTTGTTTTATTATGATATGTGTTTTTTTTTAAACTTATGTCAAGTTCAACATGTCTCAAAATGCACAAATTGAAGGTCATGTGACATATTCCGCTTTCAAGAAGACGATTAAGGTTTTCTTAACTTCGATGGACACTTTGGATGACTTGAAGACACAACTGAACAAATACTTTCTATTTCATGGTGAAGATCATAGTACATCTCATGTATTTGTACAACAACCGCGTTATGATCTTGGGGTGGACAAAGAGGAAGACATGTGGGAAACGGTTTATTATCCTAAGCTTATTGATGACGATAGTGACATATAATTTATTTTTAGGAGGTTTGTTGAAAATATTGTGTTATATCTATATGTTCATTCCAATTGCAGGTGCGTAGAATGTTCACGAGAGATTTGATGTCATTTAGTGTAATGTGTTGCATAATGCTTCACTTTTTTCGAATTTCAAACATTTCTGTAACGTTAATGTATTGTCGTATTTGTGTAATTTTAATGAATCATTGATAAATTATGTAATGTTGTTGTGTAATGCTTAGTGGTTGTTATATTGGTTGAAATTCATCTGAAATTGCCATTTAAAATTACAGGTAAAAACAGGTTGAAAAACAGAATGCAAACTGTACTGTCTGCATTTACTTGTGTAAACGGCAGTTAACTACCGCTGAAAGTATTTCAGTATTTTCCATGTGTTTTTAGAAAATACCTAATGTGAGAAAAGCAAATTTCTAAGATTATAAATCTTTTTGCTATTACGATAAGTCATATGTAAGTTTTGTTAGAATATGTCAACTAGACAGTAGGGAATTGGTCTCTATTAGTGCATTTCCTCTTCATTAATTTTCATTAGAAAATACCTAATGTGAGAAAAGCAAATTTCTAAGATTATAAATCTGTTTGCTATTACGATAAGTCATATGTAAGTTTTGTTAGAATATGTCAACTAGACAGTAGAGAATTGGTCTCTATTAGTGCATTTCCTCTTCAGTAATTTTCATCAACAAGTGGCACCTTCCAAGATGTGTATTATTTTGCAAAGTTTATATTTGAGATTCTCTGTGTCTTAAGGGCATAAATGATCGAATCTTTTTTTATTTGAGATTCTCTACCACGTGGAAAGCACGACAACAAATATCAAACAAGGTAGGGCGCTTTTTTTTTTTAATCTATATCTATACTATATATATAAATAAAACAAACTCTTTCAGTATTTTTGGGCTGACTTTTCTCTTTCTAAAAATGTCATTGATTTTCAATACAAATAACACATGTAACAAACAGATAAGAAACAAAAGTGTAACAAACAGAAATGTCTAGTTACTTCCTTTATGGTTTAAAAAGTGTAACAAACTAAATGAGTGTATCTATACTTACTTTTTCATTATCTTAATTATACCCTTAAACAACAATTTTTTCTATAATAAAGATTGTTGTTGGTGTTATTAAAAAAAATAAAAATTTAGATTATATTTTTTTTGTTATATTGTTGGTTTCATTGAAATAGATAATCATGATTAGTTTGATTTGTTATAATTCGAAAGCAAAAAACATTTACATTTTTACTTTTAATCAAAATAAAAATTTCATTAATTAAATTTACATGAACTTATTTTTCACATTTTAAGTTACAACTAGTCGAGTATTTTTCATTTAAAAAAAAAGTTACCTTTAATCAAACAATTGATTAAATTATACCCACAAGATTAACTCATTTAATAAGAACAATGCATAATATATATGCAAGGTCCGGGGCTGAAACCCCCAGACAAAAAAAATGAACAAACAACATTGATTAAATTTAAATTCACGATATCTAATTATTATATTGTTGAATAAACTGTCCCTAAACTACTTTTTCTTAGTTTAATCCTTAAATTATGTAAATACAAGAACTAAGATTAAATGGTGAATTATGTGTTTTTTGACGTGCTATATGTTTTTTATGGTGGATATGTTTGATGATGATTTTGATGAAGATCATTTATTGATGATAATTTATGTTGTTGTGCATTCGTATATCTATAAAGCGTTGATGAAAAGTGTTGATGATTGTTGATGACTTGTGTTATAGTGTATGAATATATGCGGTGTTGAGTCATATGTTCATGCCAGGGCTGACCCAACATATAATGAGGCTCAAGGCGAAATCCAAAATGAGGCATTTTAAGTTGTTATTAGTTTGTGTAGAAAAAAAGTTATTAATAGTATTTGTTTTATGAAAGTAATATTTTTATTCAAAATTTCACTTTTCTAACTTTTTTAGGATACAAAATCATTCATTAAATTATTGAAATCGATTTCGTTTAACAACTTATTTTTCAATCAACAACAAAACAAATCCATTTAATCTTTGTGGACTCGCTTTTGATCTTAAATAAGATATTATTAACTTTAATTTTGAATTTTTTTTCTTTCTGCTAAGCAGGGAGAATGACAGACATCAGGAGACAACACCGACATCCCAACTAGGTTGGCACCCCGAGAAACCTTCGTCCTCTGCCCGCCAAACTCTAAAAATTTATTAAAAAAAGGGGGAAAAATATATACAAGGAGAGGGGTGACTAGGCCAAAACCCTCAAAGAAAAAACAAAAGGAAAAAGCTAATCAAACGACTACGGAGATCCATAGTTGGGAAAGCCAAATATCGATAGAAATCCGTGTGCAACTCCACTGGAAGTGTATCCAACCAAACATAACCTTGAACTCGGACATTCCAATATAACAGATTCATTGGGCGGTTGGAGGATGACCACCCGTTGCACGGGTTATATAATGCGGCTTTCCGAGGACTTGTTTTTTCCTAGCTTGCTGCTGCTTTTTTGTGAGTACTTGCGTGAATCCTTCTTCAGCAGTCCGTTGGTTGTATTCCCGGATTCTAGCCCATAATTCCAAACCACTCTGTATGTTTTTGCTAGTGTGTGTTTGCGCAATTGGAACCTGAGATGTTTGTGATTGATCCTTCAAAATTTGAACCTCTGCGTCCTCATTGGAATTAACTTTTGCGTGTTGTAAATTAATACTCTGGTGCGCTTCTGATTGGATTTGAAGAGGTGTTGGTGGTGTGCTATGATCCATATCTGAGGACTGAAAATCAGCAGCAGTACCTTGCACGTCATCTTGCACAACA
>Ga0315913_1007820_pt1 | contig 12752 bp, 9 predicted proteins | sample MpolsnodulesMG_FD_207736 | JGI IMG/M metagenome (GOLD analysis project Ga0315913, IMG submission 207736) | Medicago polymorpha root nodule microbial communities from Los Angeles, California, United States - small nodules | ecosystem: Host-associated > Plants > Roots > Nodule | place: USA... | reverse complement strand
ATAGTAATGTATTGACTCATGAAGACCGACATGAGTGTGCAAATAATGAAGAGGAACGACAGCCTGGGTTTAACGATAATGCAGGGCAATCTTAATGGGTCTCTAATTTTTGTGTAGGACGACTGATGAATTGTGTTTAAGAGGTTGGATGTGTAGAAATGAAAAATAGAGAATACCACATTATTTCTTTGTTCATCTCTTGATATAGCTGAGACATTTAAAATGAGGTAAACCCCGAGTTAAAAAGAGGGAAAAGCAAAACAAATAATATTAGAAAAATATTGTTGCAACTTTTTTAAGGAATCTCATCACCAACCAGGTGGTAAAAGGATAAGAATATGGTTTCTTCAAGAGAAGGAAGGCCAAATTTTAGCTCAATGTGTCTGTCGAGAGGACTAAAAAACTTGAGAGGCGTTTGGTCATAATTTTGTAATTTGACCATCTTGCTTATAATTAAAGGTTCATCTTGCTTTTCTTGCAGAGATGGCAGAACCTTATTAATAAGAAAATCATATAATGAATCATGTCAATGTAATACCTATAATACTGATACATGACTACATGTGACTAAAAAACAACTATGGTTTAATATATTGGACACTTGAATTTCCTTTTCTTGTTGTACACGATTCATAAAAAATGGTTATCCTAACAAATTAATCACTAACATTTGATGAATATGATATGATTAGCAAAATAAATGAGAGAGTTACTGATTTTTGATGTGATATAGTCTTCACATGTTTCCTTATACTTGTTATATAGTTCTCGGTCATAGCAAGCAATAGCATTTGGGGAGCACAAATATTGAACACGGTCCTGCATTACGATATATAATCAAAATTGAACATATAAAATACAAAATTTCAATGACCTAAAACGATAAAATAAATCATATGATTGTTATTTTGAGAGATTGATAAGTAACGTACGTATATAGCATGACGTGTTCCTCAGGAGTGAAGTTAGGCTCCGATCCTTCTAGAATATTGTGGAGCTTCATGATTCCCATCTGCAATGTCTCCCGTTCTTCTTCAAAGCTGATTTTATTCTTCTTCTTTCCATATAAAATGGAGCTGATAAACTTGGGCACACTCGTTAACGTGTTGAAAAGGTTCAGGTTGAACCAGAGTGAGAAGCTGAGCGGCATTGTCTAGACATTGTCTAGAGGAGAACCCTAATTAGGAACTGCTAAAGGAGAAGGAAGCAAGAGTGAGGATACTGCTTGTGCTAGGATTTTTTATTTATTTCTTTGTTATATGGATATGGATGGCGGGGTTTATAATTAAAGATCTAAATCCATATAATGTAGCATAAAATGGATAATGGTTGCTGTGATTAGGGATGATCAAAGTGCTGTTTTGATGGGCTTTGAGGCAAAAATCCATCCTATCTAAAGATAAAACTATATGCAGTTTTGGTTCGGTTTTGGACGACTCATTTAAAAAATCCGATCCGATTTAATGCGCTTTATTTTGGATCGATTTTTGGTTATCCAAATTATAAGTTGTAATAACGTGGAGATAACTGGCAACAAGTCCGACTAGCGGCCAATGGGAAATTTTGGGAGTTACCAAATAATGATAATGATGAGAATCCTAATAATGGGAAGAGATATGTGGAGGAAGAATTGCAAAATAATAGGGAGTCCAGTGCTAATTTTAATTCAAATGAGGAAGAATTAATAACTTCCCCTCTATATATGGTATGTGACCTTTGTTCTTTGATCAAATAGAGATGCTAGTAATTCAAGAACCTAGACTTAGTGGAACTACTGCTGAAAAAGTTGTTACGAGTTGGGTTTCCCTTTTCATTTTTGTATGGATTTTGTGGGATTCTCGGGTGGAATTTGGATCCTAGGGGAGGATGTTGGGTATGATGTGGATTTAGGCATGACAAATGCACAAATTAAAAAAAGAGGTGAATTTTATAGCTGGGATTCAACTCATATGAACAATCCTTGGATTGCTTTGGGTGAATTTAACTCTTAAAATTTATCCATGTCTGAAAGAGTAACAATACATTCCTAAAATTTATACTCCAAAAGTACCAGTCTATCAAATAAGCATACAATTTAGTAGGGATTGCGATACTGTTTGGGAGAACTTTTGAAAACAACTTATGACATTTTTAAAAGCTTTTTTCAGCTTATTTTCATAAGTTCTCCAAGATAGCTTATGAAAACAGCTCATAGCATAAACAAAAACAATGTAACATCGTTGTATCATTAGCAACAAAATTGTATGCTTATTTGTTCAAATTCCGCTACACTATAGCCGCTATTTAACAACATTATGACACCTCACAATAACATAACCATTCATTTATAGTTACGATGGAGACTATATATGTATTGATGGTTAATGAACTTCAATTAATACCAAGATTAGAAGTTGGAGCTAAACATTGAACACTAAGTAAGAAAAAACAAGAATCCTGATAAGAAGCATCTTTAAAGAAAAATAGTAATCTCACGTGTACAAAGAGGAAGATGGAACTAAAAAGAAGAATTTGTCTTTATGAAATACTAGATATTTAAGAGGAACCTGTTATCTCCTGTAAAGGAAAATAACAATGTAAATGTCTCATAACTCTACTCCACTTTTTCTAGTTTCCCAGTCTGTCTGTCTCGAGAAGATGAAAATTATCTCGAGCGATGAACTTGTGGATCATATTTTTGTGAAACAATGTAATCTAGAGCTGTGACCACATCTGCTATAACCGGCCGCATATTAGGCTGCTCTTGAACACACCTAGCGGCAATTTCAAAAGCTTGGTACAAACCCCTTTCTGGATATTGACCTTCAAGCAATGGGTCCACCATCTTTGAGAATCTTGTTCGCTTTTTGAATGACCGAGTTGCCTGCAAAAGCGAATAAAGATGCATAAGGTAAGGATTTTACCATAAAAAGAAAACAACTTTCTCAAACACATAACAATGTGACAATGTATCACCAACCTTCATCATCATCAAACTATTCAATGAAACATTTGTTCAGTGCTAAAAGGGATATATAGGAAGCTTAATGGATAACCACTTACATTCTAGCTTAACAACTTCAATATTTTATACAACATGCAAGGCTTAGGTATAAACAACATATATGATTTCCAACAAGAGTTAGGTAAAAGATAATTGACATACCCATTCGATTACTTTTTGTTCTTTAACAGGTCTTCTATGGTCAAAGGCCTTTCTGCCTGTGATGAGCTCCAAAAGAGCGACTCCAAAGCTAAAAATGTCCGACTTGAATGTCAATTGACTTGTCATTGCGTAATCTGGAGCACAGTACCCATATGTTCCCATTACTCTTGTTGAGACATGGGTCTTATCACCAACTGGACCTACTTTTGCCAAGCCGAAATCAGATAACTTTGGATGATAATCGTCGCCTAACAAAATGTTGGAGCATTTGAGGTCACGGTATATGACAGGAGGCTTCATTTTATCATGCAGATACTCCAAACCTTTAGCTGCACCAGCAGCTATTGTCATTCTTGTATTCCAATCCAGTGGTTTTTTCCCAGGAGAAAGATCTAACAGAACAAAGAAGATGAGAAACATATGAAACAAAAACAAAGAATACTTATGCCAATTTATTCTTTGCATGTTTGGATTGACCCTGAGTTTAATTGGCAGAATCACGGTATGACATTATGAAATTAGCAAAAGTTACATTTTGGAATGTTAACAAAATCACAGTGCTACATTGGTTTCACTAAATTCCCCGTCAATCAAAACATGCACTCTACATTATACGAAGAAAAATGAGAATTTAGGGTAACATTAAAGCATACCATGCAAATGATTCTCCAAAGATCCCAAAGGCATGTACTCATAAACCAAAAGCCTCTGCTCTCCCTCAGCACAAAATCCTAATAACTTGACAAGATTTGGGTGTTCTGCCAAACCAAGTGTTAACACTTCAACAACAAATTCTCTGGTTCCTTGAAGTCCATCAGGGTCAAGTTGCTTTATTGCAACAACCTACACCAACAGTAAAATGCCTCAAATTAACATGAAAACCACTTGGCAAAGAACATGAATGTGTAAGGCATTGCAAAAGTTCTATGATTTCATTCTTTTAAGAGAAGAATTTTTAACAAACCTGATTAATTTTCTCGATGTAACCCTTATAAACCTTGCCAAACCCTCCTTCACCAACAAAGCAATCTGCCCTAAAATTCCCTGTTGCGGCTGCAAGCTCATCTAAAGTAAATGTTTTTGCAACTTTTCCATCTGTAGAAACCCCATCTTTTAAATTCAAATTCTTCATGCCTAAGGAATGTTGATGGTGTTTAGAATCATCTTACAAAACAAAGAACACATGAGGAATAGAAATCAAACAAAATGACACATGTATCAAACAACTAAAGGAGACGAAAATAAAAAAATGAAAATAATCAGAATTCCAATGTTTATAAAACCGCAAAATAACAAACTCTATTTTCTTTTTATAAAAAAAAAAGTGGGGCTTGTCATTTTGCGCTTTTATCAACTTTTGATCTATTTTTTTGAGAGAATCAACTTTTGATCTATTGATGTAGCCATTCTAAGACACACCCACATTAAGAATTTCATTTATTTTTGTAAAGGGTAAAGATTTTACAGGGAAAAAAATGCATGAGGATACTAATCAATGAAGATCCATTGATAAAAAAAAACGCCGAACTAATATTACCATGCTTCTCTCTATGGCCAGAATCCTCGATTTCAGTCTTCATGCCCAGGAAAAGTTGATCATGTTTAGAATCATCTTCACTTTCATTATCTACAAAAAAAAAAAAAAAACATAAAACACAAAGAAAAAAACCATAAAAAACAAACAACACAAGAGGGATAGAAATCAAACAAAATTGCACATGCACAGAAAACCGATAAAAGCGCAAAATTACAGCCCCGCTATGATTTATTGATCGAACCATGTCAACCATGAATGCAGCAAATAGAAGGAAAAAAAAAACAGATATAGAAAAATAAATATAAACAATTAGATCTGAGCTTAAAATATTCCATCAATACTCAAAACTCATCAGGGTGAGAAAATCTACTACATGGAAAGTGGAAACGTTTGTCTGAGCAATAAAATTTATTTCCATCTAAAACATGAACAGTCACAAACTCTAAACCCTAAATCATAAAAATATTGGAATATAAAACAGGAAAATAAAATTTACAGATGCCAAAAAAAAACAGAAGCATTCAACAGTTTGCATCATGAATAAAAAAACCCCTCTACAAAAACAACCATTGATACAACAGGAACAATAACAAACCCTAACATTAAACCCTAACCCTAAACCATTAAAAAAATGCAAAATAAATCAGGAGACAATTTGCACAAAAAATAAAATATAAAACAATTTGTATGATGAAGAACAAACAAGCCCATCAATAAAAAAAACAACCTTTGATCGATCTATGACACATGCACATCAAGAATTTCATTTTAGGAAAGTAAGAGGAGAGAAACAAAATGAACTAAAAAAGTGAAGGAATACAAGGAATTTATATAGTAGCATAATTGTTTGTTTATAAACTAGGAAACAATTGTGCAGACATTTAATGTGAACGCAAATTTCAGCTGATTTGATGCAATCACTATTATTGCTATGAATGAAAAAATTTCCAAAATAAATAATTACTATGAATGAAAAAAAGGAAAATATAAGGCTGTGGCATTTAAACATGGTGGTATACCTGTTGAGTAAGGGATTGGTGCGCAAGCTTGTAATGCTTATGGAGGATGTAGAGACCTGCAGACAATGCCATTGCAGCCCTGGTGAGTGCAGAACAACGCCATTGATCCTTTAACGTTAATGCAACTCAGTCTTTGAATAGACCAATATGATAGTTTATTTTCATAACTTAATAATTGCTTGAAAATAAATTAAGAGAACAAATTGGTCGGTTTTAAGGTTAAGGGATCAAATTAATTAATTTTATAGTTAAAAGATCATACTGAACAAATTTGTTAGTTAAAGAATTTTAATTTAAGTTCTAGTTTAACTGACAAAATTGCTAGGCCGGAGCTGCGACAGGTTCAAATTCCGACTTCTCGTGTGTGTGAGTTTTTAATAATACGTGCATGCTTTCGTCTAGAAAGGGTTTTTCCATCATCTGAATTATTAAAATAATTCTTCAAATAAAAATTCAATCTTTTTTGGAGTCAAAGTGAATTAACAACTAAGAAGTATATTAAAAGGCAATTTCTACGGCACACTCGAAAATTTGAGTGTATCGTAACACCTATATTTAAATTAATAGTTAAATGAGTTTTTTTTTTTTTTTTATAGTAAAAACTTATTTTCGATCATAGGTGTTCAATAGTTAGTTACGACCGTAACTTGTTGAAGAAGTTATTCGGTTCTCTTAGATTAGTATAATTACTTGATGTGTACTTTGAGATCATTTTATGATCATTCCAGTCAGTAATGAATTTTCTCTTCAATTCTCTCAATTTCTGAATTCATAATAGTTTATAAAGGTAGAAAAGAAACCTATATTTGATTAAATCTTATCTAATCCTTGAATTAATTTTAATAAATCAAATCTAAACTAACTTTAATTATATATATATATATATATATATATATATATATATATTAAAATAATTGAATATTTTTTCCTCTAATTTGTCCCTTCATTTAAATTATATCTTTTTTACTCTATCAAAAAATTGAATATTTTAAAACATATATTTGTATATAAAGTGGATAACAAATTTTGTATAATATCTTTTTCTTCTAATTTTACCATTAACTTAAATTCTTTGGTACATATCGAAAACATATATTGGAGAGATCAACCTCTTAATGGAATTTTAGGTTTTCTTTGAGAGTTTGGAGGGGAAGGAAAGAGGTGACTTTGGAGGATGAAAAATATGAAGGAAAATGGAGAAATATTTCATATTTTTTGAAAGAATGATTTTGTTCAGAGAAAGATAAATTAATGTTTGTGATTACCAAAATTTTAATTTTAAAAATATTATAATAATATGAAAGTTGTAGTAATATTATAAAGATAAAAAAGTAAATTAATTTTAAAATTGTTTCCTTTCCTTTGAAAACAAAATATACATGTAATTAAAATCTCCATCACCCAATTTTCCCCTCTTTTGAATCAAAACATGAGTTATTAGAACCATCCGATACTCTTCGATTAGAACCAATGTAATAATTGGTTTAATTATAACTTCTAATATCAAAACTACGAACTCGACATCGGATTGTTAACGAAGAAGCTGGATTTTGGGCACTTCAAATCAAAATTGATTTTTTTTAAGGAAAATCAAAATCGATTTAATTATATCAAATTTGGTCGAAGTATAAAAGAAAGTTAGTTTTCCATTATTTACGTTTTTGTTTTTGTTTTTATTTTATGATTGCACATAATGTCGAGTTAAGGAAGGAGTAAGCATATTTCGTCAAAAAAAAAAGAAGAAGAAAGGAGTAAGCAAAATATATTAATCATATTTTTCATTATGAGCGTTCATATTCAAACCAATTTAAATTCACAGATCAAAAGTTTTTTTAAAAGATTAAAAACTGCATAAAATAATACTTTATTTTATTGTTTACTAGCGGAAAGACGTGCCCGTCTGTCCGCTCTCTTTCTACTGCGCTAACGCATGTGATTATTTTATTATGTTTGTTTGTATAATTTTGATTAAATTTTTTAAATTTTAAAATATTAATTAAAATTATTGATATATTGATTTATAAACAAAATATTGTCAAGACATATAATAAAATTATTTTTGAACTCAACATATTTTAGTTTGCATGCATATAAAATTAAGATAAAATAATGATCATTTATTGTTTATTCTAATAGTAATTAGTAAGATCATAACATAAATGTATAAATGACATGTTATGTAAAAGAAAGATTGATATGATTGCGATAAAAGAATATCTTTAAAAACTACATTTTTTTCGTAAAATCTCCATCTTCTGCTTCTATTTTCCCTTCTTTAATGAGAACTTTTGTTGAATTTAGAGAAACTCATCTTGATAAAACTACATATAATTGACCATGACTGAAAACATGTCGTGGAAGATAGATTCCGACATTGGGAATTGTCTGCCCATGTGACTTATTTATGGTAATAGCAAAACTTATTCTAACGGGAAACTGTTTTCTACTAAGCATAAATGGAAGTCCTAAACTCGCACTTGTATATAAAGAGAACCATGGTTTTTTTTAATTATTAAATAAAGGGAAAATAAGCAATAACATCCCCTGCCGTTAAACTCCTTCCACTGCCATTTAAAGGAATAGAAGCATAGTTTTTTTCTTTGTGATTCCAAACTTTCTACATGTATACGATTGATAAACTGCTCCCATGGCCCCATCCAATATCCAACAAAATACAGTGAAATCAAAGTCCCTTGTATGACAATAGCAAATCCTTTTTTAAAGGATTTAAAATCCAATCTTTAACATTATTTTTTGCTCACGTTTGTTACTAATATTATTTTAGAGGATTTAAAGTCCAATCTTTCACATTATATTTTGCTCATGTTTGTTACTAATCTTTTTTCCAGAAGATTTAAAGTTCAATCTTTAACATTATTTTTTGCTCACGTTTGTTACTAATCTTTTTTTAGAGTATTTAAAGTCCAATCTTTAACATTATTATTTTTTGCTCACGTTTGTTACTAATCTTTTTTTAGAGGATTTAAAGTCCAATCTTTAACATTATTTTTTGCTCACGTTTGTTACAATTGATCTTTTTTACTAATCTATTTTACGATTGATCTTTTTTACAATTGATAAAGGTTAAGGAAGAGTAACTTATATTAATAAAATAATATGGAAATACTATTTTTTGTGGAAGGGATGTGAAAATACTTGGCAATCTTTGTCGGTTGTATTAAGGGAAACAACACAGATGTACAACATAAAATCGGCTGATAAAAAAGTAACATAAGTTTTTGTTTTGTGCTAATTTTTTGTGAGTTTTATTTGTGGTTAACGACGGTAAAAGAGGGTTAACGAGGACGATTAGTGACATGAATTAGTAATCCACGTGTTATTTTATTATTGACTAACAATAAGAACATTTAATAAAGAATTGTGTGTAAGTTTTCTCCTTAAATTAAATTTTTTATTATCTATTTGTTACATGTGTTATTTGTATTTAAAATTAAAATTTAAAATTAGGGGTATTTTTGAAAAGAAAAGTCCAACCCAAAAGTGTGTTGAAAGGGGTAGTTTTCCTTATATATAGTATAGATTTATAGTATTAATATTAAGGAAAAAAATTACGATTGTAATTTGGATATTAAAAAATCAATCAATACCAATTAAATCACATTAAACTGTATTGAATCAAATCAAAATATATTAAATGAATTACTCAAACTGAACCTTGTATGATTTTACCTTTGGATTAGATTTGTTTTTTTCCCTCAGGACTAATGCAAAGCGCACTCTAAAACACTCATACCCTTAGTATGATCACATAAACATTTAGGAAGTAGTAAGCAACTCATAACATACATGTGAGAATAGCCTCAACCACAACTTTATCTCATGTTCTTTCACACTCTTTTCTGGATAGTATTTTGACTAAATATGTTTTTGGTTCAAAGAGGGAAGATGATGAGAAGCTAGGAAGATATTTTAATTAAGTATATATTTAGTTTACAGAAGAAGGAGAGACATTTAAAAATCTAATTACTTGTTTATCCCTCTAATCTTACAACAATATGATGAGAAGGAAAAATGCCAACGAAAATTCACGAACCACTCCATTCTTTGTTTCTCGCCTCCATAACGTTAGCTTTTTTTTTAGTCTTTAAAAAGACGAGAGATTTAATTAACAAAGATTTTAAAGGCTTCCTTCAAAAAAAAAAAAAGATTTTTAAAGGCTAGAACTTTTTATATAAAATGTTATGTAATCTTTCTCTCTTTTTAATGGCTAGACTTTTCAAACGGCGCTGACTATTTTTTTAATGTTATGTAATATTGCTAAGTTCAATTTAGAGATGGAATACAAGTAATCTTGCTTGATGATCCAAATACAATTCATTCAATGCAAATTCATTCAAAAGGAGTATTGTCCTACAAGCGTTGCAGCGTTCGTGAATTTTCGTCACATAGCTTTCGTACTATATAACAGCTTTCTTTTAAAATAGATTTGTTATATCTCGTGAAGTTATCCCGAAAGAGAAATTTTTTTGGTGACAAAAAAAAAAAACTTCAACCAAAACATTCCAATGGTTAAAAAAAATAGGAAGTAGCAAAAATACACGGGTCGTAAAATTTAGCGAATTTAGTTTTTCTATAAACAACATTTTCGTTTTAAAGTTATTCACTACAATAAAAATAAGGGAAATGCTAACCGGTGGCCCCGGGGCATTGGTTAAGGATATGAAAAATGAAGTTATATAGTAGTTAATGCATTGAAATTGTATAATTAATTTATAATAAAGTCAAAAACAATTTTCTTTTATGGTAATAATTCCCTTTTATGGTATGCTTAACTAGTGCCCGGGGGCACCGGTTAGCAGAACCCTATAAATAAACACAAAGACTCAACAACCGAATCAAACACAAACAGTCTGATAAAATATAGGATACTCATAAATATTAGAACACTTTCAAAATAGTCCAGTACAATATAAAAAAAACATTTAATAGCAATTTTTATTTTAATAATTCATTAATATATGTTTTTTTAAATGATTTATTAATATGTGTTTAAATATATATTAGAACGAAAAAGTAGAAAACACATATATTATATTAAAAAACACATAAATTAAAAATAAAAATAAAAGGCCTTACCAGTTCGGTAAAAAATAAATAAAAGCTTTTATCGGGTATGTTTTATCGAATAACTAAATTCCTGGCATATGTTTTTTGTAGAATAATATATACATGTATGACCAAAAATTAACACAACGGCGCAATGGTAGCCCGTCTGACTCCAGATCAGAAGATTGCGTGTTCGATTCAAGTCGGGTTCAATTCCCATTGATCCTTAAAAAAAATTCTATTCCAGATTTTAAAGCAAACGGACATGAAATATTAATAAACAAAACAATATCAATTTAAAGTGCTTGATCCTTTTGTTTGTTCATGTAAGTACAAAGAAATCAAAGATCTTACTTAATATATACACACTTGAAATCAACATGAACCCGAAATGAATAAACAAAAATTACAGTGAAAAATAACATGTACCTGTAGGATCCTTAAGGATCATGATCCACATAGAAATTCATTTGGACCTCTTTGCTTCTTCCTCTTTAACAACATCCAAAAACTAGACTTTGGTTTGCCATTTCCTAATTTGTCTAACTTAATTTTGGTGAAGTATTCAATTTCCTTTCTGACTAGAGATCCTATTGTTCCTCTTGTGCCTATAGCAACTGGAGCAGGAGCACCCATTCTCATTCTATTTTGGAATTTTTGTAGACTTCTGATGTTGTTCGATTAGAACAAATGTACTAATTATTGGTTCAATCATAATTACGCTATTTTACAATCTTCTAATATCATACCTGTTCGAGTTTAAAGGCGATGGGACGTGTTTAGATGCAATAAAATGATATATTTTTTTATTTGTCCAAATCTCTTGACGGTGACCGTATGGTCTCTGTTGAGTCTGATCCAAACTGTGGCAGTTGCTCTGGCTGAAAAGGGTTGTTTGTCCTCCTACTCACCCTTGTGCTTCTATTGTCAATCTCACCAAACAGTCATTAAAGTTGAAATGGTAAACTAAGCATGAATAAATTCAAGTTATGATTTTAGAGAAGATTAAGATGCTGAAGTGGACAAAGATAATTGATTTCAACCTGAGTAAAACACTCAAACTACAAAACAAGAAAATGTTAACTATTATGCCTTATACAATCAGTTATAGGCATCAGTTGAACTTCGTTACAATAATCAAGTTCATCAAAACAGGATCATATAGGAAAACTACAAGGAAGTTTGCATTTGCCCAGGTTTTAACACTATGTTGCAAAATCTAAAGACTTTACTCGATGTTCCCTTCCAATAACTTGGAGTTTAAGTCATCTGCAGCTCCAAAGATCTGGGAAATTTCCTCTGGTGTCTTGCCTTTTATCATGCCATCTACTTTACTCCATGTCAGCTTCATCAGACTATCAACTTTCATGTAGCATGCAGATGTTAAAAGATCAAGCAGAGTTTTAGGGTCAACATCGAGAAATTGAGCAATCCAGTCCTTGAGTTCAAAATCCGTCATCAGTCCACTGTTATACTTGACCATCTTGCAGTATTCAAGGACCATTTCAAACATTTTGCTATTTATTTTATGAACAGAAATGGTATCAACATCATCAACAGAAATGGTCTCAGTAATGTCAGCAAATCTTTTTGAAAGCACAACCCCATCAAAGCACATTAGGTTGATTTTCTTCGACAAAATATCAGGACTGCAATTCACTTTATCTTCCTGCAAATTCTACAAACTTATTAGTTTAGTTTAGTGTTTTTAAAATTGGACTCAATGCTTAATGATGGGGATACAAAAATTAAAAGAACTAGACCATCCACCCGTGCGGCAGCACGGGTCATATCGATTGGAAACAAAACACGCAAATGCATTGAAATTAAATATGCTTGCGGTGCAAAATAAATTGTTTATAAAAAAAATACATTAAAAAAAGACCTTAAATCGGTAGATTGCGGAAAATCTCCTTGTAAACTACTCCCTCCAGTCTCAAATATAAGAAAATATTCATTTTTTAGGTTCATTGAATAATTAATG
>Ga0315913_1007819_pt1 | contig 12754 bp, 11 predicted proteins | sample MpolsnodulesMG_FD_207736 | JGI IMG/M metagenome (GOLD analysis project Ga0315913, IMG submission 207736) | Medicago polymorpha root nodule microbial communities from Los Angeles, California, United States - small nodules | ecosystem: Host-associated > Plants > Roots > Nodule | place: USA... | reverse complement strand
ATATACATAAAATTTATTCATAATCAGGACTAAAGGTTAAACTTTAGAAGAAGAAGAAGAAAAAATTAATAAAATTTTACATTCACCTCCTCATCATTTTAATCATTTTTTAGGTATTTCATTAGAATATTTATTATTTAATCTATCAAAGGTCACAACCTCCATTGAGAATTTACATACTGAATAAAAATAATCTAGTTTTGTATTAAGAAGAATATCTACACACCAAGAGTTTTCATTGGGAGACAAAACAAAATATTACGAAATTATAGTAAAATATATATAAGACATTTAAAATAAGAAAAGTAAACTTTATTTCAATAAAACTCTTAGTTGTTTGTTATAAAAACAAAATAAAAAAACTCTTGGCTCTTTCATGATACTAAATTTATCTTTTACTATATTAAATATTAATACTAAAATTTTCAACAAGTTCTCTCTTGATGCATATAATTAAGTTTAAATTTTAAAAATTGTAATCCTTATGTTTTTTTATATAAAAAATATAGGCTAAATTACATTTGGGATCTTTAAGTTTGAGGTTTGTAACAGATTGGTCCTTTAAGTTATTTTGGTCACACTTAAGTCCTTTAAGTTTGAGATTTGTAACATATTGGTCCTTTATGTTATTTTTGTCACACATAAGTCCTTCAAGTTTGTAAAAGTTTTCAATTTAGTCCTTCTGCGACATCATCCATTTGGTTAACAGAATGACTAAATTGAAAACTTTTACAAACTTGAAGGACTTATGTGTGACAAAAATAACTTAAAGGATCAATCTGTTACAAATCTCAAACTTAAAGGACTTGTGTGTGACCAAAATAACTTAAAGGATCAATCTATTACAAACCTCAAACTTAAAGGACCCCAGGTGTAATTTAACCAAAAATATATATTAGTCTAACTTGTCTCTCTTATTTAATTTTTCTTAAATTATATTTTAAAATTGGTATACACAAGCTACTTACTGTTTCAAACATAAATTCGCAATAAGTGAAAGACTTTTTTTTTTGAAGAAATAAGTGAAAGACTTTTTATATTTATAAATGTAGGATTACATTAATATTTATGTGAGAGCAATATAAAAAATAAAATAAATTTGAGCATTTTCTAATATTTATATTTTCTTATGCACCTCGATTTCTAGTTTTCTATTTGTTTTTGAAATTTTAAAAATAAATATATTCACTTCTTTGAAAAACAAAACAGTCAAAACATGAAAAGTCAACAAAATATAAAAATAGATTAAAAAAAAAGGTCACAAAAAAATTGAATAACATATAGTCAAAACCAGGAAAAGAAAATTAATTTTAGTTGGGAAAAATATTTGTTTGAAGTCAAGTAGGAAAAAAAGTATACTAAAAATTGATTGATCAATAGATATAGAAAGAAAGATGTGTACCCAAAAAAATATAAAACAAAGAAGTGCTGTATTTAATCATTGTTCCAAGTCATCAACTGTTTGGCTACCAATGAATGTTGAGTTTCTCAGCTTGTTTTCTACTTGTATGGTCAAGTAAAAATACATATCATTTAATTATTTTAGAAAATACACATGATTTAATGCTTTTCTTTTTTTATCTTTTTACAATTATGTAAATGTGTCTAAGAGTAGTGCTAACAACACTCTTTTAAACACTCTCTCTCTCTCTCTCTCTCTGATACTCACTCTTTTATTGGTTTAAATCATTGTGGGTCTACACTTTGAAAATTGAACCCTCACAAAATGGTGGGACATACATTGATTTCATCCAATAAATGAGTTAGTGCTAAAGGGTGTTAAAAAGTGAGTGTTGCTACCATTCTTCATGTGTCTAAATAGTGTGACCAAATAGTTGTGACCATACAAGATTTACAAGATTTCCTCCACCATCATCAGATTTGGCAAATAAAAATATATACTAACCAGAAAGTGCAGGCCACATTTCTCAAATGGTTTTTTATTTATAAACTCAACCTGAAGACTAAAATTTTTATCAAAAAAACAAAAGTAGAAACTATACAGTGAACAACAATAAAACACATTAGCATAATTTTTCTGCCTTAAACTTTCAATAATCAAACAGACATAGGAAGTGCATACCTCATCTTTTAAGGGACCATTGAAATCATCTAGAAGCATAAAATTTATGAAGTCATCCAAACTGAGTCCTGCAATGCCAGTTTCAGTGTGAGAACTTTCCATTTTCAAAACCTTTTCAATGATTGGCTCCAAATCCGATAAGGTGCAATTTTGTTCTCCTTGATACTCCACCATGAATCTATGGAGTTGATCCTTTGACATGTGATTCTCACCATATGCATATTTGGAAAAAGCTTCCTTAAGATCAAAAAGTGGTTCTTCCTTATCAACTTTACCTTTTTTGGTCAAAAATTTTACTAATATCTTGAAGATCTTTGTTTTCATTCTCACCTTTCCTCTGTTTTGAATGAGCAAATAAAGTGTTGTTCTATGGAAAGATAATAAAAATGAGTGAAAAATTATCTTGGTTCTCAATGGCTAACGCCTAATGAAGTGTTGTTCTATGTGCTAGTTCTTGATTGAATAATACTTAACACACATATTTATACATGAGATCAAGGCCAAAGAAAACAAAGGAAAATCTTAGTTCACACACAACAAATGTTTTAATTTTTCTTTTTTAGGGTTAGGGGATTGGAAAAAAAATGTAGTCATGAAGACCTGAATATAAAATGTACTAATGTATAGTTGACAATTATTAGAAAAATTATTTTAATACAAGCTGCATGCATTTTATGTCCAGCCAAACAAAAAATGTTAGTTATGGTAGTGTGAATTTCTTGAAAACAACGATGTTAACTTCTGGTAGTGTGAATTATTTATTTTCACATTGAGAATGTATATATGTGGATGGAATCGTGAAAATAAATAAATAATGAAAATAGCAAGTCAATGGTCGTGGGAAAGCAACAAAGGTTTGAGAGGAGACTAATGAGTTTGTGTAATATTAGATTTTTTTAAAATATTTGCTAACTAATAAATAATAAAACTATAAAGTAAAGAATGCATGTATTTTGACATAAAGTAACAAATGCAATTGAAATATGAACTAAAAATATGTACAAGATTTCATTACTAATTGATCAGAAGCTATTTCCTCCATACCAATGAAACAAGAATACAATTATTAGCAAGATTCCTTGCTTTATCTATTTTCTTTGAATGAACTTCATTTTTGCAAATTCAGATGCAATGTGCAGAGCATGGATGACAATGGATATTCATCGATACGAGTAATATAATATATGTCCCTTTTTCATTTGATAAATATGATATATATATTCATTCCCGTATCCGCGCGAGCACCGTTATACGGGTAATTTATGGATATTGAGGTATCCACAGGTATTGCGGATATCCATTAAAAAAAATTAATTATCTAAGAATTTAACTTTTAAACATCCATTTTAATTTCATAAGTCATACATAATCCATTCAAATTTCATAAACCATACAAATTTCATAGTCCTTACATAATCTTTACAAATTCTTGAAGTTGATACACATTTTCAACTAATCCCCGTCTAAAAAGAGCATAAAAAGACATATGTATTCCAAAATCCAAACTTATGTATAAAAGCAAGAACTTATGTATAAAATTTATAAGGAAAATGCTAACTTGTGCCCTAAGGGCGCATGTTAAGGAACTTATAGTAAAAATTTTGTCTATATTTGTGGCTACCCGGTAATGAAATTTCAATCCCCGTTCCCGATGGGTTTGGGCATCCTTGCCCCATCCGCTCCTCCGCGGTGAATCATTTTTTTTAATAATTTTTTTTTTACTCTGAGAGCAATGTTGTAATGCATTATTGATGACATCTCGTTATTACGTAATTTTTTATGTAATTTCATCAAATTTTTGAGTTCACAAGGCAACTTAAGCAGCAAGAAAAGTAGAAAAGCTGAAGAAAATGACAAGAGACAAAACGTGTCACGATTCAGACAAAACGTGACACGATTCCACAAGGCCAAAAGTATGCATTCGACATTGGGCAAAACGTGTCACGATGACCAAAACGTGACACGATTCTGAAAACCCTTATTTTTGTGGTTTGTTACACAAGGCAAAACGTGTCACGATTTACTAAAAACGTGACACGATTAGGCGAAATTCTGAGCTTATTTATTCTGAAGTTTAGTCTGAAAACAAGGGGTTACGAATTATTCTGAAGTTAGTACACTGCCCGAAATGTGCATAAAATCTACAATCATTCTCACCATGGATTGTAATCAAATGTCTGGATTCGCATGCACCTTGCTGGTTTAATAACTTGTACTTATATCTTCCATCTCTTCACCACTTTCATTCTGCTATAAAACATTGAGAATGAATCACGTGGAGTGGGTGTGATGGAATCGTGAAAATAAATATATAATGAAAGTAGCAAGTCATTGGTCGTGGGGAAGCAACAAAGGTTTAAGAGAGTATGGTGGAATGATTAAAAAAATGCAACTGAGTAGATTAGTTGTTGGTATATTTGGATCAATTATTCACTTTTATTCTTAAAAGGCTGTTGTTGAATTTATAGCAGATTGAAGCATATAGATAGTATGCTATATAAAAAGCAGCTTATCTACACTTAGATGTATTCGGATCATGCTCTTGTTCAACAATGTGATTTGGTATGATTTGTAGTTTTTATTTTACCAACTGAACGAAACCGCAATATAATTGAAATTTTTAAAGAATGATAATTTTTTTGTCTTTTGCATTTCTTACCGAAACGGTTACTTTTTCGTCCATGTTTTTAATTTGGAATATGTTGTTGAGAAATTGTTGGATGAAAATGAAATTCTAATATTGGAAGAAATTTAAAACATTTCTAGAAATAAGTTGTTTTTAACTTTTTAACTTGATTAATGTTGTCAACGAAAAATTGTAATGTCTCGCATAAAACTGCAACGACCAAACTAACCAAACCGCATTGGTTTGGTTTGGTACGGTTTTTATTTTAAAAGTCAACCAAACCAAATAAAGTCGCATGTTTTTCTATCTTACGTTTAAGATGACTTATAGCCCCTCAAAACCGAAACAATCTGCACCGCTGATATTCCTAATTGATTGATGGAAGAAGAGACGAAATTTAATAGCCCGTTTGTTATAGCTTTTTTAAGGAAAAAAAATCACTTTTTAAAAAAAATAATCACTTTAAGAGCATTGCATTCGTTTGTTACAACTTTTTTAAAAAATTAGAATCTAAAAACAGCTGTTAAAAGCAACTTCTTAAGAAATCGATTTTTTTTAGAGGAGAGAAAATATGGATCAAAAGATTGAACTCATTTTGTAACAAAAAATTGTTTTTATATAGTTGTATCCAAATGAACTAAATTATTTTTTAAAAATGGTGATTTTTATTAGGGTAAACAAACGCAAAATAGACTATGATTTTTCATAAAATCTCTTTAAAATAATCTCTAAAATTATTTTATAGCAAAATCATTTTTATTTTAATCGTAACATACGACCCCTAAATATAATCAAGGTTAAGAGAGTAAAAATGACAAAACCTAAAACTAATACTTAAAATAGGTTATCTCAATATAATCCATATACTCATCATCATCATCCACTTGTCCTGCGGTTTGGTTCCTCTCGTCTTGATTTGCTGCTCAAAGGTATTTATTTCGATCATGATAATTGAGTGTCTTGTCATGGAATTGAACAAACCTTCGATCACACTAAATATTGTTATCGTTAAATTTGTCTAATTTCTTTCTATCGGCTTTTAAGAACTTTGTTTGTTGTTCTTTCATATATATTAGTTGCATCCTGAATAAGTTCGTGCATGACATTTTGGATGCAATTAAGATATTTCATAACAACATGCCATTGTGATGCACTGCCCCGCCCGCTAATTTGTTTACCTTGTAATTTTAGCTTTGCTTTTTGCTCGGCTGTTTCCCTTTCGTTTCCATTATTTTATGATCTTTTAATTTGTTCCTATGCAAAAACAACATCAGCACATTCTTATTCTTTTCGTAAACCCATTCTCAAATTTCCTTTGTAGTGTGTTTGTATATATTAAAAACGGAAAAGTTAACATCTCTCCTTTCATGGAGCTGTTAGCCGTATTCCCTTTTTTCTCTTGAAAAATTGTATCCTTGTCTGTGTATAAAGAAATAAACTTAATAGAGTACATATTAGTCGTTTTGATCATTGTCTATATATAAAGGAATAATATGTGGTTTATCATTTTGCCCTCAACTACCACTATACATTTCATATGAATGGCAATTGAGTTTATTGTCCAACGAAAAAGGGGATAAGGCTAACCTCCCATGCAGTGGAGATGTTAGTTGATTGAATGGAGACATATATTTACATAAAATGTGAGCAATAATTACCACATCAAAATTCATATATTTAAATAATGTATATAACGTTAGTTACATATTAGCCACAAAAATTGGTGTTACATAATCAACCACAAAAAACATGTCGGTGTAATATCGACCAAAAAAGGATGAACACCAACAAAAAAATATCATAGCCTATAGCTCGTGAATTTGAATCATCTTCTTCAATAACTTCAAATCCTCCCTTTACATTTTTGGGAGTGGGAGTGTCACGATAAGTTGGATACAGATGATTAGTTGGTTTTTTCGGCAATTTCTCTACCTTAGCCATAATGTTTATCCACAAACGCAAATTCTTATTTCTTAGCCTCGCCGATCATGTGTATCTTCCACTTCGTACATGACGGTGGTATTGGACAATCTTCTTTCAAATAAACATGAATAAATTAGTGGTTTGGAATTAAGTCAAGCCACGTGATGTGGGCATGTGGGTTAAGTGGTGGAGCACCTCAGATTGGGAAAAAAATCTCACATATACCTCTTTTGGGACTTGTCAACTGAACAACAACTCTATTGTAAAAATTGCAACAATGTGACTCATGTCCAGCAATATCAGCCACTTATATATATACAATTCCACCACTATTTGTGGGAGAGTGTAAACCATTCATGATATATTCAAAACACTCCTCCGAACAAAATATTGGCAAATAGTCACCCTTATTAGTTTTCAACTCATGAATAAGTGCTCTACGAACCAATACGTGATTTACCTCATCCATACCCAAGTGTCTAGCTACAACCTGGTATCCACAATTATCATCCCCTTTAACATTCACAATATTTTCAATGTAATTAAGGTCTCATGATCTTTTGCATATGTTTAATGTATGGTAAATTAGGATCCGGGTCTATAGTAGGTGTTGAAACCGAAGAGCGCGATGAATTGTTAATACGTGCACTTTTCCTCTTTGGAAATGATGACTTAGTTTGTGACGATTGGCAACCGTTTGTATTGTTCATTTCTCCAGAACTAGAAGATCCATCTCAGGCATCTACAAATCTGATAAAAGGGATGAAGTTAAAAACAACATCGCATTTTTCAGATATGGCGCATAACTTGTTCACGATTCTTTGTTTTGTTTTTAAGTGGAGTGGTGATGAAAAGAAAGAAGTTCATAGCATCAACGTTTGGACATCTTCCCTCCACCATCACGCATTTTATTAACTGTCGATGGAACCACATCAAAACAAAATTTAAGTTGTAGTAAGTGTTGAGTTTGCAATAAGCGAAGGCAAGCACTGGCCACTGCCTATTTATAGATTTTTTTGTGGGTTACGGACCACATAAACTGTAGGTGGAACCACATCCACACAAAATTGACTGTAACGGCAGTTAACTGCAGCTAATTTTCGTTGCCACATCGGCAGTTTACTGTAGCTAAACGAATAAATAAATGAAACGTCCTAAACGAGTACTAGTTCTGCCTCCTCGGCATTTGCCTCCTAGTCCTGGTGATGGAATATGTCATGGCTGGTATCAACGCACTTTTAACTTGTCTCAAGGCCTCACACAACTTCTCTTTGGTCAAGTCCTGACTCAATGCTGCATCTACAATGTTAACGGCGGTTCTAATGATCTCCAATGAATCAGGTGTATCTCTGGCATGCTCCTATGCAATGATATGTTCCCCGTGTGTTGGCCTAGAAGGAGATCCATCAATAGGTGATAAAAAATCTTTAGGCCAACAACATTACATAAAAATAAATCAAAAGCATGATAACATTTAATATAGAAACTTTGTAACTCTTATTAATCAAGGAAATCACAAAATCTACAAACGTCAAAATTGTTTTGTTCACTCTCAACAATGATGTGGAATACTATTTCCCTTGCTCTTTTTTTAGCATTTAGCAAAGGCAAGCTTAGGCCATTTTATTAAATATCAAAGAGTACAAATGAGAAGGTACATCATAGAAAACATGGGGGCTAGGGTTGGATAAGGATGCTCTTGTTATGGAATGAGCAATCTTATTTGCTTGCCTCCTAACATGGTTCACAATAAAACTAGTGTGAATGGATAATAAATCCTTACAATTAGATAGAATGTCTTCAAGCTCATTTTGTGGCATATGAGAGGAGTTCACAATGTCAACAATAACTTTGCAATCAAACTCAAAGATGACAGAGGACATGTCTTTAGCAACAGCAAATTTAATGGCCTCTAGAAGACCCCATGCTTCAACTTCGACAGGCATGAGGGAGCAGTGCGAAAAGTTCGACATACCGGCTATAAAATGGCTTGTTGAGTTACGGAAGCACAACCCATAGCCTGCCACCGAGTTGTTGTTGAATAGCGCGCAATCGACATTGCATTTCAAGAATGGAGGTGGCGGCTTTGTCCACAAAACTGTGTGATGTACAATCTATCCCTGATTCTTATGATTTTGCATATAACGTCATTCGTTAAGAGAATCCTTCGCACTTTGCACAATGAAGGTAGGGGCTGAATCTGAATTCTCCCATAACTTAGAGTTACGGTTTTTCCACAAGCTCCATAAAACTATTTTCCTTGCTCTTTTAGTGTTATTTTTTCTCCAATCTTATTTTTAGGCCTTGCCTTCATTGATTTCATTGCATTTTCACTTGCTTCAGAGCATGAACATTCTACATATTACATTCCAAATTCTCTAAACCTACCATTATCTATCTTGCAGCAATAGATCAACATATATACTACCCCTTTTTAAGTGTCTCATACAACTTTTCCCAGTATTATTTAGAATAATCATCTCTGTCATGGTCAACGTATATACTACCTCTTTGATTTTTAAGTGTCTCATGCAACTTTCATTGTCACCTATTCTACAATAGGATCAGAGGTACAATAAACATGGAGCTTAACGTTTTAAAAATGAGTTGAGTTACGAAAACATAACAAAATGTTCAAAGTTGGCAATAGATGATTACAATTTAAAGATGAAGACAAACTACCGATTTGTCGATTTTGAGATGGCTGTTTGGCAACTGGTAAATGGAATCTTTTACCATATTACCTTTCGAGCCAGGAATGCTGAGAAGGAATATCAAACTTTTCAAGCCACATTATTTGCTAATAGATTGATGAGAGAGGTTGTGAAATTCAGGATGAAAGGGAGCCATACTTCGTAATTCTTTTTTTTCTTATTTTGCAATTTATTTTAATCTTATCTCTAGATTGTTTTGTCATTTTTCCAATATGTTTCTCTGCATCTGAAATTATTTGATACTATAGAGGTACTAAATTCAACCATGTGATATGTTTTGGGTGTTTTTAATTTTTGCTGAGAAGTCCCCAACATCTTTTGATTCCTATTCCCTAAAAGAAATCTTTTGATTCCTTTTTTTTAGAAAAACTTCATAACTACTAGTAAAATTGAATTTCCAAAATAATCTTTTGTTAAATGAGGTTCATTTATACGTTCTTTTTCATACAATTATTAGATGATGAAATACGTAGTTCAATATTACCAAATGTCTGTAGTATTCTTTGCAACTATAGTCAATGACTTCAATGTCATGGTGTCTGACCCGGCCCTTTGATTGTCAACAACTTGACTCAACTTGGTTCAATATTCGGACATGCTACAAAACTTTAATATCAAAATAAAGATTATTACACTAAATTAAGTATGGAATATTTTGTTTAAGGACAATGTTGGACCCTACCCTACTATTTCTGGTAGTCTGTAAAGGTAACAATGAGCTAAGCAAGGGTGGGTTGTGAAGCTGGGAAGCAAGGGTTAAGTTGGGATGCATCACATTTTCCAAACCTATATATCATAGTTTCCTGGTCTCAGTTCTAGGCATCACTGTACGTACACCTTAAAACTGGTATTCTATTTGTCATTGTTAAATCTAAAAAGCCCTTGTTAAATATATTGGATTAATTAATTCTGGTTTGCTATTAATCTTGATGGAGATGAAAGGATAACATTAACATAGTAGGCCCATAATACCATTTCACAAGCAGCTGAAGATAAAGATAAATATCATTACAATGACCTTGATGACTAACATTATACCTTCAGCAAATTATCATAAGACTACCAAAATAAATGAATGTGTCACGCATTTAATGCGTGAATCCGATTCCCATATTTAGATGAACGACGTCTACAATATATTTGAAGTTTCAAGGTGGAATCCAAGTAAAAGCTTGACAGAGTTATATTTTTTTCCCTTTCTGTCACACAAAGCAACAGACCGAAATCCATGTCTTAGCTCTGATACAGGCAAACAAGTTTGTCCAGCAAAATCGTCTGATCCCTTATCTTTATCTTTCACTTCGATCCGGAGCAACGCGAGCTCTGGAACAGTCAATTGGAATTCGAACTCTTCGTCCCAAATAGGATACCAATTGTCCATCTTTACACTTGTTTTCTTCTTCACACTATCAGCTCCCACTCCAGCAATACAAACCTGTCACACAATCAGATTTGATCAGCCAAATGAATTTACTAAATGTGTGGAGAAGAACTATACAACTGAGTACTAACCTTTGTGTAAAAGTCTGGTGGAGAGAATCGATCGAAGTGCGTTGGACTGAAATCTGAACTCCAACCAACTCCTTTGTATACTTTTACCTGTTGTTGAATATAAAAAATATTCATATGTAATGAAACAACTTATTTTGTTTTAGTAAAGTGCTTAAAGGTACACTCACTTTTAATATCTGCTTCACTGGCAACCTTCTTTTAGGATCAAAAGCCTCATTAGGTACAATTTCTTGAATTAGAAATTCAGGTTTTTTCACATAACCGCACCCTCCATTTGCTTTGAACATCCCTTGCATCAACCGGAGTGATTTGCCATGCCCCTGTCATAAAAAAAAATGTTTAATTCCTAATATGACAACAAGGTTTAAAAAAATGTATGCGGTCGCAATGGCCACAACATTATGGTTTCTTATGTCTTCGCAGCTGCATTATGACGATGCTTAATATCACTATTGTTTTCAAAGATTCTCTAATAGGCTGAAACAAGAGACCATGCAATATGTCAATGCTTGAAAATCATGGTTAATTAGGTTTGGTGGATAGTTAATAAGTTGAAACACCATTTCATATTATTAAACATCTAATTAATGAACGTAATTAACCATGTATTTGAATTGCGTTATGTTGTCGAAATTTGCTGTCAAATTGTGTCAAAATATCATTTCTCAAATACCAAATATACCAAAAACACAATTCTAACCTGCATATTGAATGCAACCATCTGAGCTCCATACATCCACCCTAAATGTGGCCTAAAATTTGTGGATTGAACACGTTCTCCTTTAGGATAAATTCTTAGGATATTTTTCTGCGTGAACCTGAAAAACATAACAATGCATGTCAAGCCATATGGTAGGTTTAATTCAGCATCTGTGTAGAAATGCTAATCTTCGTGTAAGTTTGATAGGTACCTAATTAGGTCAGCTCCATGAGACTCAGAAGCAGATTTGAGTTTCTTCTCACTCAAACTTAGCCTTTTAACTTTACCGCCATCAACTTTTAGTCTATCCTTCATAGTACCTTCTGATTTTCCACCATGGATTGTAATCAAATGTCTGTATTCACGTGCACCTTGCTGGTTTGATTTGTAATAACTTGTACTAATATCTTCCATCTCTTCACCATTTACTTTCTGCCATAGAACAGATGATTCAGATTTCTTTCTTTTTTTTGAAAAGTGAAATGATGGATATATGATTTCCTATTCCTTACCATGTCCTCAGTTTTCTGTTTAGCCATAGAATTTTGTTGTTCCTGTCCCCATGTTTCATCTTCAGACGATTCACTTCCATTTGACACATGATTGTTTGCACGGTCAGTTTGAGGATACTCCTTTGGTGGTTTAGTTGATATAAGTACCATATTTTTTAGTGATGCTGGTGAGGGGAATTCTGTTATACAATCTGTCGTAGGACAATAAAGCATTTCTCCAAATATTTGAATTGCCATCTGCATGAATAGAAAAAATCATGATGAATATGCAATAGCGAAATAGTCATAAAGTATAGCAATGCTTATCTAACTAGATATGAGATGGTTAAGCTTTGTAGAACAAACGCTTTAGATTGAAGACATGCATATTGTCCGATGTGTGATGGTGTCTGACAACGACGACACATATTACATTCAATCACTTCTATTTTCTTAAATTATTATCGGTGATCATGTGACAGTGTTGTGTCAGGTGTCTGTGTCATGTATCAGTGCTTATAGGTTGAGAGTGATTGTTGACAAAAAATGCTTACTTGTGCAAAGTTATCCTGTAGTTTAGGTGTTAGGTGGTCTTCTAAAGTTAGAATCACTGGAAAATCAGATTTGACAAAAGCATATTCTTTTATGGCTTCCAAACATTTGGTGAGTGCAACTGGAGTGGTAAGAGTCCTGCATTGATTTCAA
>Ga0315913_1007816_pt1 | contig 12758 bp, 8 predicted proteins | sample MpolsnodulesMG_FD_207736 | JGI IMG/M metagenome (GOLD analysis project Ga0315913, IMG submission 207736) | Medicago polymorpha root nodule microbial communities from Los Angeles, California, United States - small nodules | ecosystem: Host-associated > Plants > Roots > Nodule | place: USA... | reverse complement strand
CATCCCTTGAGGTAAAATTAGGTTTGCTTCCTTTTACTCCCAAAATCTTTTTACCGTGGGTAAAAAGAATCATCATGGGGGTATAAAAGGAACCAAATTTAAATTTACCTCAAGGGATCTTGATGTCTTTTTCCCCAACAGGACGGATCTCTATTTTCCCCAAGAGCTATTGCTATATACCGAAGAGGGTAAAAATAACTTTTTAGCCCAAGAGGGTAAAATATATGTATTAATTATTGTAATGTTTGAATGATATTAAAGGTCTAGAATCAAAAATCGGATAGCATAAGAGTAAATATTACACTAAATAAGCAAACTGCCATACCTTCAAACCAACCAAAGTGCAACATTTCGGGGCAGCTTGAGGCCTAGACTCAACTCTATATGTGATCAATGTTTATAATATAATTGTAATAAAAAAAAAAAAACTTTAATATAAACAACCTAGGTATCTATTAATGTAATTGGAGGAAAAAGAGTAATGATATACACGTTTATGACTTAAAGGGTTGATTTGTTACACCAAAAAAAAAAAAGATAAATTGATCACATACAATTTTTGTGTAACTATTTTTATATAAACTGTTTTACTTATAATTCTAAAAGGTTTATTGAAATAGTTGAAAACAACTTATATAAATGTGGTAAGTTGTTTTTATAGGATCTATTAAATACTTTAACTAGTGCTTATACTAATAAGACCGACGTCATGCCGACACAATTCGGAACTCTCTTGATTGAGAAGATCAAGAAAAGAATCTAACACGTCGTTGTATTTCTTAGATTGATCAGAAGCTCTTGTTAGTATTCTTTCTTCCATCACTTCATCAAAATAATTGAGCAACTTCCCAAAGTAATTTCTCATCCTTTTTCTTACACGATTGGGCACACATAAATTAAAAAATTTGAGAGTGAGACTGTGGGACGAGGTTTGGAGATATATAAAATAAAGTCTGTCCTCAATATATTTATGGCTATTGCTTTTCCAACCTTATGTCATTCTCATGCGCCCTACAAAAATGACAAAAATACCCATGATTTGGATTATATAATCCAAACTAGATTGTTAGTTTTTTCGGATTATAAAATCCGAATTACTACGATCTGTGATTTTTTGTATTTTCTTTGATGTCAAAGGTCTCTGTTGACCGTCGTAAAATCCCCGCATAAGCTACAAAGCAATTGCAACGATTATATGTACGGTCAACAATGACCATGACATCATAAACACTCCTAAAAAACAAAAAAAATGTTGAAGAAAAAGTGAGAAAAGAGGTGAAGTGAAGAATGAAGGGATTTGTTGAAGATGCAAGCCATTTATAGCTTAAAACAAGTCCTAGATCATAACTACAGTAAAATAAAGAATGTTTCACCGTCCAACCGTCCAAAAATGCATTAAAGACACCACTAACCGTCCAAACCTTTGGTGAAACGCCAACGTCCTATTCATATTATATAATCTGAATTTGACAAAAAAAATCAAATTATATCAGCCAAAGTGCACCAAACTGTGTTTATGGAGGGTTTTTATGGAAGATAACTTAGAAAAAAAAATTAAAAAAAAAATAAACAACTTAAAACAACATAAACAACTTAATATTCTTGGATGATGTTCGAAGAGGTGTTTTTTAACTTGATCTTGCAGGTCTGCCAACTGACATATTTAGATTGGCAAGCCAACTGGATCGAGTTCATAAGAACCTCTTTGTAATCAGATTTGCAACATAACGATGAAAGAAAAAGTGTTTCAAGAGAATTGTTCTGAGTTTGATCATGCTCATATTAAGAAAAACTGTTTCAACTGAGATATTTATATCGCCAAGGCAACAAGATCTAGCTCATATCAACCTCTTGGTATTCAATTTTTTTTGTTTGTGTTTTGCAGCAAATAAATCAAGGCAGCAAGATCTATCTATATATTTTTGAAAGCATGCTAAAGATCTTCATCATGCCGTCAAATAGAGAGTTATCTATTTGCGACAACATGGGAGAGATCCTCAGCACAATGACAAAAAATTTCATGGTTTCTTTGGTGTGTTTGTGTGTTTTACTCGAAATGATAATGAAAACCGAAAACACTTAGAGGTATCTGGACGTTGTGGACTACAGAAACGGGCGGTGCAATGTGGACCATACAAAAGAATCCTATGCAGAATGAATTTGAATTATATAATCCGAATTGTACTTACTTCCTAGTTGAATTTGGATTATATAATCTGAATTCTACGTACACCCTATAAAATTTAGTTGAATTCGGGTTATTTTAGCGTTTAAATGAACATCTTTGGCGTAAAGTAAAACATAATCAAAATTTAAATAATATATATATTATTTAAAACATAATAAAAGAACTTAATTCAAAAACATATAAATAACCATAGATAAAACATAATTCGAGAACATAAAACACGTAATAAAAACCACATAAAACACGTAATTAAATCAAACATAACACATCATCACGGACCAGCTAAATTAATGTCAGCATATGGTGCGTCCACGAGTGCCCTGATCTCTTCGTAGTTGCTAGGCCGGAGCAAACTTTTCTGAATTTGTTCAACAGATCTGACAAACGAAGTGTCCCCCCATTGTAGTAAACTGCAGCTAGCTTGGTGTTTGAATTAAAGACAGAGTTTTCCATGGTTTTTCTCTTGGTGTTGTTTACTGGTTATTAAAATATGGACACCTATTTATTGAGGTTTCTGGGTGTCCTGGACCACATAAACTGTTGGTGCAATGTGGACCACAGAAAGGAAAAAAATTGTACTTCGGATTATATAATTCGAAATGCCCCTCACCCTTCATAAGGTACGTAGTTTCTCTCATTTTTCCCTAGTATCGAAAAAATTCGGATTATATAATCCGAAAACAATGGGTAGGAATTAAGATTATATAATCCGAAGCACATCAGTGTTTTTTGGCCGGTGGTTAGCACCACATAAAACACGTTTTCAAACGTTTTTTGGACGGTGGTCAGTTGTTCAACCTTTATTTTAGACGTTTTTTTGTTGCATTTAGTGTAGTTATTACCTATGTAACCATTTCCCCTATAAATAGGCTTCAAACCTTCAGCATTTCTCACACCATCATCTCACATCCTCTCCTCCTCTTCCTTCTGCAACAATGTGTTTCCATCGTTGGTCTTTCATAAAAAGAAGTTACTTTGGAAATCATAATACATTCAAAACAATGATGACCCAAAAGTGAAAAACTAGATTATAGCTTATTAAGAAAAAGAATCTAACCCCCTTACCTTTTTCTTCAAAAACTAAGCCAATCTCCAACAATCTTCACACCTTTTGTGATTTCCTAGCTTCCTCCTCACTTCTCTCCAAATGGGTCTTCCTCTTTCTCTTCTATTATCCTATTCTCTCTCAATCCTCTCTATTATGTGAAGTGTGAAATGTTTATAACCCTAATTTCCTCTAATGTTTTATCTATATATACCTCAATAATGAGCTAGGTCACTACAATTTATAACGGGCCTCAAAAGTCTTGCCATTTAATTCTAAAAAGTTACTACACACCTAACTCACTAAAACATCGATTAATTACCACTTCAAAATAATTATCGCTAATTAATACTAACTTAGTAAAAATAACAAATCACACTAAAACACTAAAATATTCTACATTCTAAGAAACTAAATTACCCTCACTCCACAAATTACCAAAATATCCTCGGTCCTAAAAATGACAAAAATACCCTTCTCGCCCAAAAATCCACTAATCAAAAAACAAACACACAAACAAACAATTAATCACATATAAATAAATAAATAAAATATTCCTAGCAAAAAAAAACGGTTGTTACAGTGATGTGTTGATAAGCCTACGCACCACAATTTCTATCAACTACATATGTCCTATTTGGAATGAGGAAAGGATGAAGGGATGAGCTTTGGTGGTGCGGCCGAGTATGAAGAGAGAGAAGAGAGGATACATGTTCTTAATCAAACTATTCATAAGTTATAATTAATAGGAAACTTGTGTTAATCAAACAAAAAACATAGAGGATTTCGAAGAATCATAATCACCGTTAAACATCTAAGTAAACAAACCGGACATATTTGTCTAATCAATCAAAACATAAACATCCTTAAATTTATAGCCTTTAATAATAAGTTTTATAAATTTTCTAGTAGAAAAAAAAAAAAAAAACAATCTTTGTGGAGACGATACACATAATAATTTATTAGTTGAAACAACTTAGTGCACTTACTAAATTTGTCATCATGTAACATTATTTCTCCTTGAGTGTGCAAGAGAAAAACAAAATGTTTCTTTATATTATTTTTTTTAAACTACTTCTCGATAGAAGAGGGGTCACATGTTCGAACAACATTATAATTTAACCTCCCACTAAGGTTAAAAAATTATCCTACCTTTTTAATATCTAACCTTTTCCCTCAGGGTAAAAACATTTTTATTCCATCACAAAAGGTTAAAAAATTAAAATTATTTTTTATAATTGAATTTTTTTGATACAAATTCCTTACTAAGTATATTAAAGGGGCAAACAAGATAATTCAATATAGTTAAGAGACATTTTTCTAAGTGTTCTAAAATCTATTAAATCTATGCAAAGTAAGTTTGAGCTTTAAAAAATATAAAGTGGTCATATCTTTTTCTATTTGATACATGCAAAAGAAAGGGAAATATATGGCTAAACTTGTAACGTTTGTTTATGTTATGATATACTTTTTGTCCCAATTTCTTGTTACAAAGGGGGGTAAGAAATTTTTCATTATGTTTAAATTGTACTCTTTACTTCTTATGTAATCTTTTATCCCCTTTAATTTCTAACATTCTTTTGCATTTTTCCTCATTACAGCACACGTTGAATGTCATAATGATTCTGCTTGTGAAAAAACAGTTAAGTGTATGCTTCCTAGGATTCCTCGGTGTATTAAATACCAATGTCTATGTGCTTATTCAAATGATCCTGGTAATCGTTGGAGTACAAGACCAAAGAGAATGCAAAAAGGCTCTAGAGAGAGGAAAGGCTTCTTGAACTAGGAAAAGATATAATAAATATCATATACGATAAAATAGTCTATGATATGTAATTTAATTATTGTGTTGGCACCCCATACTTGAATTGTTTGTTTTTCCTTCTCTAATTTCAAAGACCATGCAGTTATGGCTTTTTACTATAAGACAATGATAATGAAATGAAATAAATCATAAAATATTATTATTTAAAATATAATTTTCTATCTTAATTTTATTAAACACACTAACTCATATTAGGATATTACTAATCATAACTCAAAATATACTCTTAAAGTAGATTAGACGATTCTAGTGCTCATGTTTTTCTTTGAGAGATAATGTATCAAGTATTTACCTTTTGACCTAGGCACAATTTATTCATGCTTTAAGTTGATCCGATCTTTTGAAGTAGCTAGAAAAGATCTGCCTAAGGTCACTGGACATTCAGCCATGTCCATCAATACTATGTCCGTCAAGAGTTTGAAATTTTCCACCTTGACTTGCACATTGAATAGCACTTCTTCTAGTTCATGTAGTGTTCCATCAGCCACCCCCACAAGCTTTTCAACTGGAGTCATCCTTAATCCTTCAATCTTTTTGAACGTTTCTATTGACATCATGATGATGTTGGACCCTAAATTACATAAAGCGTCCCTAAGAAACACACCATTGATAGAAATTGGAATATTGAAACTACCAGGATCCTTGATTTTGATGTGAGTCTACTTTTGTGTTGGCATGGTAATCTTTGGCTAAGGATATCCATTCTGATGTTGTCGGCTATTCTTTAAGTTTCAGAAGGTCTTGTAGCATTTGCATGCAACACGGATTCTCCTCCAACATTTCTTTTGTAGACATTTATACCTTTAATCTCATCAGCTTTTGCAAAAATTGCTCGAAGCTTCCAACTTGAACCTGATCTGCTCGTGTTGTGGAATTCACTTTTCCTTGGAAAGCATCAGTGCCTTCTTCTTCAAAGGCTTCAGTACCCTTGACTTTGAAAGCTTCAGTACCTTCAGTTGTGAAAGCTTCAGTACCTTGCGTCTTCCTCGACTTAATCTCTGCGCTCATGGCCAAAGTCTTCCCAATTCCATATTGACTGTTATTTGTTGTATCGGGTATATTCAATGTCACCTCCAATTCTTACGGGTAGTCTGGTAATTGATGATTGGTCATCTTACATTATTCTTAGCATGTGTTTTAGTCATTTTCAGTAGGTTTTAGTAGCAAAAAGGAGGAGTATTAGGTTGTGACAGGGCCTAATATTGCTATCACTAACCGGATGCTTATATCTTGATATTTATATCCTTTTACTGATAATTATCTGTCTAGGAAGTAAGTGATTATTAACTAGCGAAAAAATACCGAAAGAGAGTTGACCCTGGGTACTTAGGAGGTGACATTACTATAACTGAACGGTGCTTTATCGAACCTATGATGTAACTAGTTAGTAATTAGGGAAACAAGTTCCTAGCTAAAGGAAGTAATTCATAGCCTAGTAGAACCATTCACTTGAAACCCTTAGTAAGGTAGACGTAGATTAGGGCTGCCCATTTGTAGAACTACTAAGAGCGTAAAGAGGGTGTGTTATGAGTGTTCTAATATTCATAGATGGGCCGACCTAAGGGAACATTGGCCTTCATTTCCTTGGGAAACACTAGAACACCAATTTAAGTTTATGTTACAATTACCTTTGAATTAGCAAGACCCCGCACGTAAGGATCACCGTGCGATCAGCAGGGTCACTTAGCTATCGGAGGGATAGACCAAATAGGGTTAGTAACGCCCCTACGGCCTCATCAATTGTATAGTCTACCTAAGATAAATAAACACGACATTACTGTTATTTAATATCCAACAATATAAACAGAGGGGATTCAAAGAATCCTAACCAATGCTTACTTTTCTGCAACCAAAAACAGGTAAACTGCTCTATTGCAAACAGATAAATTTTTAACTCTATCTTTTATTTATACCGTCAAAACAAAAATAAGTAATGTGAATTGGTTGGATGAAACGACAATCCATGTGGATACGATACTCTACTTACACTTTATTACTTGGTAAACAATTTGGTACACTTGCCTAATCCGCACATCAGTAATTCGTATGCATAGTAATCATTTATGCAATGACAGTTTGGCACTTCTTCGGGGTCAGTTTCCTCGAGTTCGGGATGATACTCTGGTGTCCCTATTTGGTCAGGACTCCAAGGATATTTGCCTATGAATTGATCTCCATTGACATCTTTAACATCAGTTGTTATCCTGGTACAATTAAACAATACATTCGTATTCTAGCCAAAGATTATGATAATTGTTTATTAACAGGATTTTAGTTGTTGATTAGATGACTTTTAATCCTAAGATTTAATTTCCTAAGTTTCTAGACTCGATTTACTCCTAATATCTAAATGTTATGCAGACTCGAACTAAGTTTACTACTATTACCTATTACTAATTGACTCTATTATTATCATTACTAAATTCTAATTCTAACCCTAAATGCAAAATTTAAATGAACTGACTCATACTACTAAATGACCTAATTTTATCTAGACTCGATCTACTGACTGTAGTTATTATAACAACCGTCATTTTTACTACGACTCTCTAAAATGCAATGCAACTAATTATAACCTAAACTATGACTCTAAGAAAATAAAGGGTAAACAAAATGGGTTAGTTCCTAAATGAAATCTACAGAAAAGAAATATGGTTAGTTCAAAGATGGATAAAAATAAACTAAATGCAAACAGAAAAATAAACTATGTTAGTAACAATAAATTATATGATAAACTAGACTCTAAAACTCTACTAGGACTAAATATTTTTAGTATCTTTAAATTTTTTTTTGGTATTTGAATTTTTGAAAACAGAAAAATAAAATGCCGAAAAATAAATGACAATAATTTAAATGACAAAAAACTAAAAGATAGACATAAGTAATTTGAATTGCTTATTCAAAAATATCAACAACCTGCGGCAGCAGCGCCAAAAACTTGATGGTCGGATTATGCAAGTGTACCAAATTGTTTCCAAGTAATAAAAAGATAAGTAGAGTATCGTATCCACATGGATTGTCGTTTTTTCCAACCAAATCACTTTGCATATTTTAGTCTAACGATATAAAATAAAAGAGTTCAGGGTTAGAGATTGCAATTTTTATCTATTTGCAACAGAGCAAGTTACCTGTTTGGTTGCAAAAAAGTAAGCAACGATTAGGACTCTTCGAATCCCCCTATCTATTTTGTTGGAATTAAATAACATTCATGTCGTGTTTAGTTATCTTAAGTAGACCATACAAGTGATGAGGTCGTTGGGACGTTTTAACCTAGTCAGTTGTCAAGCTGCACCAGCTGATCGCACAGTTATCCATATGTACGGGGTCTATACTATCTTAGTTGATCTAGGTTTATCCCTCTGATGGCTAACTGCACATGTTGATCGCAAAGTGATCCATACGTTTGGGGCCTGGCTAATTCAAAGGTAATTGAAACGTAGACTTAAATTGGCGTTCCTAGATTTCCAAAGGCAATGAAGGCCAATGTTCCCGAAGGTCTTCCTATATATGAATCTTAGGATACTTATACCACACTCTCCTTTTCCCCTTGATAGTTCTACAAACGGGCAGCCATATAGCGTCTAGCTTACCAAAGGTTCTACTAGGATTGTTCACTCCCCAGAGACACTTGTTTCCCTAATAAATAACTAGTTACATCCTAGGTTACGTTCATCACATTTTACTCAATATTAGTAATGTCACCTCCTAAGTACTTACTACTAGGGTCAACTCTCTTTCGGTATCTTCCGTCTAGTTATTAACTACTTACTTCTTAGATAGGTAGATATAAATATCAAGATATAAGCATCAATATTAGGCCCTATCACAACTTAAGTACCTAATTTAGGGTTGCACTCCTTCCAAACAAACTAATCCTAATAAAACATAATTGCAAACAGTAAATAAACTGATATAAACAACATTAAATTAAATAATTATCCAACAAAAACAAATAGAGGTTCATCTTAGACAAAATACAAAAGGATAAAAATATACCCAAAAAAAATAAGGAGATGATAGAACTCCTCCCAAAGCTCCTAGAATCGCCTTCCTCTTGAACTGCACCAGTTGTGAATGAGAAATTGTGAATGAGGACGGAGGTATTTATAGGAAAACTTTCCACCTGACTTGGGCTAAAAATATGGGCATTTAAAGGCGAAAAAGTCACAAAAAAGTAACTTTTTTCGCAAGCAACCAGGCGTTGGGCGCCTAAGGCCATGCGCTTGGCGCCCCCTATGTGCGCCTAGCACTTCTGTGCGATAGCTCGGGGCATCTAGAGCCCACTCTAGCGCTCCGGGGTGCTTCTGGGTGTGTTCCGGTGTTGAAATGCTTGTTTTTCTTTGCCTTTTAAGGTATTTTCTTCAAAGATGTCTTGGAACTTGGGAACATAATTCCTCCCTATGTAAAGTCTTCTGAGGCCTCCTAAATCTTCATTCTTCATCTTCCAAAGGACCACATAAATCTCCGGATGTCTTGATTTGCCTGATTTGCTTCATTTCTTTGTGAATTACATCAAGAACACCCTAAAATAGCTATGTTTCAGGAAGAGTATAATTACAGACTCAAATGTAGAAAACAATACAAATGTCCCGAACTCATAGACAATTGATCTAATACTCCTCTGTTTTGTTGGTAAAACCTTCTGAAAATGACTGAAAAATATGCTAAGAATAACGTAAGGTGACCTGACATCAGTAGCATGTTGCTATTGTTCACGGCTGCTGCTTCTTTATTTACTTTCATTATTGCCGAGCCAAATTTAATTCATATTGCGTGTTTTCACTGTTGTCGTGTACTTCAATCGTATAAGTTGGTGTATGTGCTACTGTTACCAAATTTAAAAATTTGTAATTGATGTGTTATTTAAGGAAGTGTAATTGATTACTTATTTAACAAAGTGTAATCGATGAATTATTTAACTCACTGTGAAATTAGACAAAGGTTGCGAAACATGAGAATAGTCTAGCAAACCTTGAGACATATAAAGTTTCGTTCTTCAAGGATTCTAATAGTAATCAACCATGAGAATAGGCGCGGTTGCTAGAGGAACACACTCACTAACTTCGAAAGAAGCTTTGATACGCTTAAGAGAAACTTGTCTTTAGAAAGTAGGTCCAATATAAAGTTTAGGTTTAGGGTTTGTTTTGTGAAGGATTTGTCATCTAGATGAACCAATAATCCCATGGCGCTTTTATTTTTATTAGTTTCTTTTAATTAAAAATCCAAACTTTTTAACCTTTGAAACTTTCATCTAATCATTATTAAAAGTTAATTGAATTCATAACTCTCTGTCGGAACGATATTCTTTTTACTACTTCGGTAGAACCGTACACTTGCGGTTTTACTCATCAGTGGGAAAAAGTCCAATTACACTTCTCCACCTACGAAATGGGTGAAGAAAGTTACCGGTACTAATGCTCAGAAAGAAAGGTCCAATTCAAAGAAATTCGCGTATAGCAATAATTTCAAAGGGAAAAATCCCATGACTAAAACTCAATGCCACAGGTTTCAACGCCAGAAAAAGGTTGATGCTTTGAAGAATATTACAAATACTGAGAAAGGAAAAGAAAAACAAGTGGCTACTTTTGAAATGGTGCGAAAACCTGCCACTGAAAGAATTTCTCCTCCTCTTTCCGTAGTGAAAGAGAATCTTACAAAAAATGATGATGAAATGACATCGAACTTTACTAGTTCTGAAGCTGATTTCGACGTCATTTGCGTTGTGTCAATTCTCCCAGTCGAATATGACTTAACATCAGAAATCACGTAAGACGAGGGAGATTTCATTGAGGAAATGGTTGTTCATAAACCATTGTGCTATTACGTGATGGACAACGACTGTGTCGAAGGTGAACAAGCCATCTTTGAGAAACATAATTACCACATGAAAAGTCATCTCAAGCCCCTGTTTATCCAAAGCTAAAATCAACAGTGTGGAGATAAACAAAGTGCTTGTCAATGGTGGCGCTGTTGTAAATTTGCTGCCACAATTTCTTCTAAAAAAGATTGGGTTATCATAGTCTGATTTGAAACTACACAATGTCATACTTTTCAATTATGAAGGGAAGTCTGGAAGTTCTTTTGGAGCTGTTGAAGTTGACTTGGTGGTTGGGACTGTAAGAAGATCGACACTTTTCTTCGTGGTTTCTTCTAAAGCCAACTTCAATCTGCTATTGGGAAGGGAATGAATACATGGTGTTGGAGCTGTCCCTTCACCTATACATCAACGACTCACCTTGTGGAGAGAAGACGATGTGCTGGAAAACATAGAAGCTGACCAGAGTTACTTTCTTGTTGAGGTTGACACTATTACTAAAAGGACTTTTGACAAACAATTGGAGAAGATTGCGCTATGTGCTGCTTCCGAACTTGGTTATAAAGACCAAGACAATTTTCTTTGGTCCATGAAACTTCTTTGGTCCATGAAACTTCACCCTAAAGATGGTTTCATTTGGGAAAAAGAGATTGTTGATGAAGGAAGTGTACTCAAAACCAGGGCCTCTGCTTACTCAAAAGCCTCAATTTGGGGACGCCCTGGAGTCCCACCAACTGGGTGGGAAGATAATGATGATTAGTCATGTCTAAGCCCAATGTTTGGGACAAGAGTACGGCTTATGTTGTAACGCCCCATTTCTATTAAAGCGATAATACACGCGAATAATGCAAATATTCAAAAAATAGACGCTACGTCTTCACCTCAAAATTCAAACAACATGTATATATAAAAATCTTCAACAGTCGCAGCGGATATAAATCATACATCGCCAAGTATACATGTCATAAGATCAACATACATCCATAAATAAAATCTCCAAAACCCGACAAATGGGCAAAATCTCTATGACATATATAAATCCATAATATCATAAAGACTGACACATAATAAAAACCTAATCTAAGACTCTAACTGATAAACAGAGGAAGCTCCCGCTATCCTCAAGCAACTCACCAAGCAAGCAAACAAACTAATCATGCACGTCGTCTACCCATTCCTACAAATAGGTAGACGGTCCACCACAGACCACTGAGGGTTAGCTTCACATTAATCATAATCAACATAACAAACATAAGCATTCAAGGATTTCATGCATAACACATATACATAACCCTCCCTCGTAGAATACTAGCATCACATGATTATTATCCCACATCTCATACATCTCAAACTATCACATTACTAAGATAGCATAGCAAGCATATTCAATCTCTAATCAAGTCATCAACATAATCTCATCATTTATCGACATCAATCAATGAAAGGGTTACTCACCTTATTCTTCATTTAGCATACTTAACTCAACAAGTACCATTCATCATTTCAAAGTTATAAGCAAGCAATCATCATTATCAAAGAAATCACCAAATCATACGTATATACACATACAATTCTCACCTCATTACTATTACCAATTTATTATCTTCAAATAGATTCACCAAGTGTATAAGCACAAGCAAGTAAGATATGCAATTAGAGCCTAGCTCAAATATTCATAATCATCAACAAAATCCACCAATGTACATATACACCAATCCACATAATCACAACATTCACCAAATTTCTCTAATTCACTAAACCAAGTCACATATTCAATTATGACACGACTCATCAACTATTCAAATGCATGCAATGTTCTAGACTCTTCTAGATGCATGCGGTACCAAATCACCTCAAGGTCGTCACCTTCGATGCAACAAAAACA
>Ga0315913_1007810_pt1 | contig 12768 bp, 4 predicted proteins | sample MpolsnodulesMG_FD_207736 | JGI IMG/M metagenome (GOLD analysis project Ga0315913, IMG submission 207736) | Medicago polymorpha root nodule microbial communities from Los Angeles, California, United States - small nodules | ecosystem: Host-associated > Plants > Roots > Nodule | place: USA... | reverse complement strand
GTCTCTTATGCTTATCACTATAAATATGTTGTACTAATTATGATTAACTTTGTCTTTTACATTTTAGAAATTTATAATAAACAATGATTTTTTTTTTTTTTGAAATAATAATAATAATAATAAGCAATGAAGTTGAGATTGCATTTGACTAATGTTTTTATATCGGAAATTTAGATAATGTTTATTTTTTCAATTGTTAATTTACTCTTTTAAGTGGTTGTTTGTATGCTTTTAAAGAAATTTCATTTATTGTAAATAGATCCATTCATACGGGTTGACAGTCTAGTTATTTATAAAGATATCAAATCAATTAGGTGAAAGCCCATTTAATTAAATAGGATATGATATATAATTATACGGGGTATCCCTTAAACTTGATTAAAATGCAACTCTATCACATTTATTGTTTTAGCGAAGCGAACTCATGCAAATTATATTGTTCTGCAAACTAGAGTTAACAATTTGAGTATTAGTTTTTTGTCAAAAATATTGAGTATTAGTTTTTTCCTTCAATTTTTTTTTTGAGTACTAGTTTTAAAAAAGTATCCCAAAATAAAGAAAACGAATGCATAAAGAAAAGTTGGTTGGCTTTGGAGGATAATATTAATAGGTATGGAGAAAGCGAGAACACAAGACCAGAGACACACACCTAACTGACCTAATGTGACATGAATAAAGGAAATTAACGAGTCCAAGCAAGATCGCAAATTTGGAATGAAAACAATATGAAGCACACATGTCTGAACTTTATGAAAATGAATTTTAATTACTCTCTTTGATGAACAACATATCTGTTTTATTTCTTTATGAAAGAAAAACATATCAATTGAAACTGCTTATTCTTACTTCTTTTATTATTACTACAGGAAAGACGGAATAATGTGTCATTTTATTTAGGGTTGAAAAAATGAATGTATTTGATGGATATGAATTTGAATCCTAATGGATGGATCAAAATAATTCATTACTCCTTCTAATCATAGGATGAATTGCTAAAAAAATAGATCCAACGGCAGTTAACCACAATTCTTTGGTTCAATCACTTTTTAAGTTGGTTTAAACTGACTTAAAAATGATTAGACCGTTTTTTAAAAAATGGCCAACTATAGTTAACTACAACCGGAAAATTTGAATTGCAGTTAACAACATTTTGACCCGTTTTTTTAGCAAATTCAATCCATTAAATATAAAATTCATATGATCCATCAATTATTAAATTATTAATGGATGTATGTCCATCCCATCTATAAATTAAAGTGTATTATTTGTTTGAAGGAGTGTATAATTTATTAAAGTATCTTTTTTTAATGAATTCAGTCCAAACATATTCAACCCAATAATGTTTTTTTGGCAAAAACATAAATAATTTAATAATTAAAAATATTAAATATTTTTAATTAAATAATTTAAAATGTTATGGTGGTGAGTGGTGTCAGTTGGTGGTCAACTGTCAATGGTTCTTCGGCGATACCACGACTGTGCACAGTGGCAGTCCGATGATTTTCTGGCAAGTGATGACGGAGCTTCGACGACTCGAGGTGGTCGCTGTGGAGCTCCGGCATTGACCACCACCAATAATAAGATAGTATTTAATAATTAAAAAAATTTACTGTTTTTTGTTTTTTTTATGTCAGTTTTTTGTTTTGAGTAGCTATTTACGAATAAATTATGTCTAGCTGGGCAACATTGATACATTCTGTTTTTTAATAAAAATATTTAAAGATTATATTCATATATAATTTGAATATAAAAACTTATAAAATGCATAAATAAAGCAGAAGTGAGAAGACAAATAGAAATTAAATTGTCAGTATTCTACAAAATGATTAATTGATATAGTACCTCCGAAAAAAATGCATTGATAGTATGAGGGGTTTGTGCCATGCAATTTTAAATTAAATTACACGTTTAGTTACAATTTTGGTTATCTAATTTTTACCATTTTATGGATTTGATTTCTCTATTTTAAAATCTGAGAATTTTGGTCCCTCCATATTTTTGAACTAAAAAATGACGATGTGGTATGTTTTAAATGACACAGTATATAATGGGATGATCGAAAAAGATAAACATTGAAGAAATTGTAAGAAATTCACTTTAATTTTTTTATTTAAAACATGTCATATTACTATATATTTTTTCATATGATGCTTGAATTACTATATTTTATTTAAGTAAAATTTATATTCCCCTATCCTATAAGATGCTTGAATTACAAGCTCATCTCTTAATAATTACAAGCTCATCTATTTTAGCATAAATAAATATTTTTATGATATATATTAATTTTGAGCCGCCATTTAAGAAAAATAAATTAATTTCTTTATAATTTAAATGTCATTGATAATTAAATTAAATATTTTTTAATAATATTTAAGCTCATCTGTATAATAGTGATTGGTGACTATGAGTGGGTGGTTAAGCAAATTCTCTGTTGGAACCGGTAGCCGTCTGTTTGGGGGCTTAATTAGGCCTCTTTGAGTGGGGTTTTTGGACCTGTCTTCTGATTTTCCGTGTTTTATCTCTCAAGTGGAGTACGCTTGGTCCTTTCTTCCATTGTTTTGGGCACTAGAATAGAGGGGCGTTTTTTTTTTGTTCCGATGTTGTAGTTTTTGTCTTTTTATTTTGTTTGGTGGTGGGGTTGTTTTTCTGTTCACCTTTAGTGTTACTTGTCTTTGTACATTATTTCCCTTTTTTGTTAATATATATTTGCAATTCAAAAAAAGTTATTAGTGACTAAAAATATAGTGATCCTTAGAAGCAGCAACAATGGCCAAAATGTTATCTTACTTTTTTAATGTAATAGTACAAAAGGAATTCAGTAAGTACAATTTAGGGGATCAAAATATGGAACTATGTCCATTTGGAGGAAATCAATTAAGCTGCAGTGAAGCACTAATTCAAAAGTTAGACTATTGAAATAAGCACTATGTCCATTGAGAAATATGGAACATCAACAAATATTCACTTTGTCTTGGGCAATAATCATTTGATTCCCTTAATAGTTTCATGAAGAGCTTTTGATTTGAACTGACCAAAAGCCGAATCCATTTGATAATAGTCTATTTATAAGGTAAGATTTAAGAGACACACCACTACCAATCAAGACAAGTTCATTCATTCACTTAAAACCTCTCACCCATCTCAATCGCATGCTTAGTTGAGTGTTAGAGTGTCGTTTACATGTACACCACCCTTTACTCCACCATTGACGGAGCTTCTTCCATGCATTCCAATGAATTCTCCAAGAATGGAGTACTTTCTTCCATCAATTTGTCGTCACTGTAAAATCCTCTATCTTTATCAAGATTATGGTTCTACCGAACGGAACGGCTTCCAAGGTTGACGCAACATAATCTCATCAATGACATATTGACCATCATTTATAACAATCAGTTACTGATTTTAGTAAAAAAGAAAAAACAAGAAAGAAATTATTTTGCAATCTTATGTGTACCCACTCACTAGCAACTCCCACTTGAGTGAAGTGGTAAAAAGTGTTCAACAGCTTGCACAAACTGCAAATGTGGTCTCTTCTTGATGGTCTTGGCAAGCACAATAAATCAATAATTGATATGTACATCAAGAGAACACAAATTGGCTAAAAGACCACAATGCGTTAGTGCAAGTTGTTGAGATGGTACTGGCTACAAACCATTTGAGATAAGTGGTAACATGTGTGGAACAGCTTCCACAAAATGCAAATGTGTCTCCATATCAGAATAAATGTAGTAGATTCAACACTGAAATGAGAACAACAGAACCATTTTATGTGAGATGAAACAAGAACCAAAATACATGTAAATCAATTATAAAGTATTAAAATATAGTGTCTTTCCCCAAAAATTTCAAAAGAATATTATATAATAAGGATTGATCTGAGCAACAACATTAACCATTAAACCAATCAAAGTTTCTAATCCTCTAAGTAATCAATATCTTTACTTTCTACAATCAACAATCAAATATCCAAAAACCCGTCTTCTGACAAAATTCATTTATCATTTCTCCAAATTGTCAATTTCCTTCACAAAGCTCTGGAATCATTTTTTTTCCGTTTTTCACCAATCCCACATGGAGAAGAGAGGACGAAAGAGACGGTCAGAGTGAGCCGTGAGGACAATTTCAGTGTCCGGTAGCTCTAGCAAGGTCAATGTTGCGAGGAAACAAGATCAGGGAGATGAGGACGGGGAAGAAGATGAACAATGCAAGTCGCCTTAGTTGCCTCAGATCGAGAACACGGTGAATTTTGATTGAATTTGATGATGACAACGATGAGGGAAGATGAACACAGTAACTCTGTAAGTCCTAAGGAAAATAGGTAGAGAAATAGCCGCAATGAGTGAAATAAGAACAAACTCCTAGCAATATTAAGAAGCAAAATTTTTTAAGGCATAACAACAGTGTACCAACTTCAGTCCAATGAGTGAAATAGGAAGCAAAACTGGGGCTTAAGTAACAGCCAGCCACTTTATACTCTCACAATTCTAGCAATATTAACTTAAACTAATTAATTCACCTGATTCTTATCTTTTAGACATAACAACTATTCATGATGACATTAAGCATTGGAAATCAACATATATAGGGGCTGAAGGAGTCTCATTGGAATACATATATACACAAAGATATCATCGGAGTCTAACACAAGTGGTTGATGCGTAAAGTTATACTATTTAATATACACAAAAAGATAATCGAAAATTTTACCATTACATTCCAACACAAGTGGTTTGTGCGTAAATTGTATGAGTGTTAGAAACATCAGAATAGTGAGTACGATTCTTAATCATAGAAAAAAAGATAAATAGAAATTGAAATATGAATAATTATTAAGTTAGGGCTCACATGTCTCCATCTTCATCAACAAGGGATTTAACTTATTAATATTTCAACTACAGATTTAACTTATATACATTTGATTGATCAAATTTTAACTGAAATTCATTAACCACTTGAGTCCAGCTAATCGGTTAGCATATTAAGTTACTCTAACATGACCTAGTTTTTCATTTTATTACAATCTTGGTCAACTACATATGGTATGGATTAATTTATCTCCCACTTAATTTTCAATTAGTTGTTGTTCCTAAGTCAGCATTAAATCATTAGTGGAAGCTATGTTAGACATTCCATTGCAATCTAGCAGGATGTATTTTCACAAGAAAGGTCTATGCCAGCTGCAAAAGCTACCAACTAACTAACTAACTGATTCACAAAAATAGAGAAATTATAAAATTTTAGAACATTTTTAATTAATCAGCCAAGAACACTAGATAATTTGATCTCGTTATATTTAATGCACTTGATAATACTCGTTAAATTAGAGAAAGTGATTAGCAATGCTGTTTGTGACTAATTCAACAAACTTATGGGAGAGCTTGATGTTGATTAGGCCTCTCTGAATCCTGATTGTGAAAGGTTGATTACGGGTAAAGTATTTAATCCATTTTGAGGTAATACGTTTAATACAAGTTATAGATACTGCATAATACATTAGTTGGTTGTACAAAAACAAACCTATTTTTACAAGTTTTTTGTTGGGACTTCTATTTAACCAATAGTTTATGCTAATAAGTTGGCTTATAGTTAACCATCATGACTAGACATCAATCGCTATTTTTATCGTGGAGCGCTTGAATGAGATAACGCGATCTATTAGTTTAACTAATGGTCTTGTGTTTGAATCTGAGTCATGAAAATCTAAAATGAAGTGATATTTAATAGAAACATAAAAATTGACTGTTGACTTTCAGCTACCAACTAAAATATCATGCACCAAGAACATTAGGTGTGAAATCTTCATGCACTAAAGGCTATATATGAATGTGTAAAGCATGTACACATATTTTATGAAAAAAATCCACTACCTGATATACTTGCATCATTGAAAAAAACACAATGTTCATGATTCAGTGCATTGGAGCATCTTTAGCAATCCTTTTCTTCTTACTTGTCCATAGTTGGAGACGCAACAGAAATGCAATCATCCCAAATTGGCCAATACTTGGAATGCTACCATCGGCTCTGCATAATATTTCCAATCACTATGATTATATAACCTTAGTTTTGAAACATCATGGTGGCACTTTTAGGTTTGAAGGACCCTGGTTCACAAACACCACTGGTATCTTTACCAGCGATCCAATGAATGTACACCACATTGTAAGCAAGAATTTTGGTAACTACGAAAAAGGGTCTAATTTCAAAGAAACTTTTGAAGCTTTTGGAGCTGGACCTTTAAATTCTGATTCACAAGAATGGAAAAAGGAGAGGACGATGCTTCACTCATTTTTCCAAAGGAAAAAGTTTGAAAACTTTCTCAAACAAACAATTCAGAGGAAACTAGAGAATTTCCTACTACCATTTCTTGATCATGCATCCATAGTAAAAGCTCACGTGGACTTGCATGATGCCTTAACAAGGTTCACTTTTGATATCACCTGCACTTTCCTATTTGGATTCGATCCAAATTGCCTTCAAAACAATTTCAGTCATGATCTCGGAGATATCACTTATCATAAAGCTCTTTCTATGATTGAGGAAGCAATAGTCTACAGGAGCTTCTTTCCAACTTTTGTATGGAAGCTGCAGAAATGGCTCGAATTTGGTCAAGAGAAGAAACTCAGAGTAGCTCAAGAAAGTCTTGACAAATTCTTGCATGAATGCATACTATACAAACTTGAAGAGCAAAACAGATTCAACAGCACTAGAGAAGTGGAAGATTCTGACTGTGACTTGATAAAAGAGATACTGAAAGGTGCGGGAAAAGGGAAAATTAGTGAGAAGTATCTTAGAGACACTGCACTCAATCTATTGTTAGCGGGAAATGGCACAGTTAGTGCAGGTCTCAGTTGGTTCTTTTGGCTTGTTTCATGTCATCCTGTTGTGGAAGCCAAGATTATTCAAGAGATGAAAGATAATTGTCTATCTGATGATGAAAACTTGATTACTTCAATTGTGGAAAAGCTTGATAAACTAGTTTACCTCCACGGAGCTATATGTGAAGCCTTAAGGCTTTATCCTCCTGTACCTATTGAGCAAAAATTTGCAATCAAAGCTGATATACTTCCGAGTGGAGTTCATGTAAGTCCAAATACAAGGATATTATACTATTTGTATTCGATGGGAAGGATGGAGAAAATATGGGGAGAAGACTGCATGGAATTTAAGCCTGAGAGATGGATATCAAAAAGTGGACAAATTATACATGTACCGTCTTACAAGTTCATAGCTTTCAATGCAGGGCCAATTGTTTGGGTAAAGATATCACCTTCATTCAAATGAAGATGGCTGCCGCGGCTATACTATGGAAGTTTCACATACATTTAGTGGAAGGTCATCCTGTAACTCCAAGACTTTCTATTACCCTCGGAATGAAACATGGCTTGAAGGTCACAGTCACTAAAAGATGCATTTGATTGAAGCATTTGATATATGTTGCGTTTTCTTTAGCCTATTTCTGATTACTTCTCTTCGTTAAATATTGTTATATGTCCATTTAACACACAGATGCAATTTTAAGCATCAGTTTCATGTGTTGATTATAATCTAATTAATTGTGTTATATAGCTAGCAAAAAGGATGCTTCTCCCCAATATCTACCAAGTTCATTAACTGTCATGTATTCACTAGGCTTAGTGACTTATTGTTATGTAAATAATGGAATGTCTATGTAAAAGTTTGTCTACATTGTTAGCTAATAGAATTTGAAGTCTGCTAACATTTAGATACATTTATATTTATATATAAAACATATTAGACTCGCAGAAATTTGAATGTTATTGTGGTACTGTTGATTTTCATCATTTATAGAACCCAAAGATTAGCGAAGTCTTCACTTTTGATTAATCTTGATTCAAGAAGATGCTTTAAAAGATTAATGAAGGATTGGAATGAGTATTGTCAGTTATAAATTTTATGAGAACACATTTTCTTGGAGGATGTGTGTTGATTCTGTCACCAGCATTTTGGAGTAGCATCTTCCAGAATTTTGTCCAGGATTTCTTTTTCAAGCCAGGAATGGAACCAGGGTATCTACACAGTCGGTAGCTGCAGGACTAATCTCTTGATGTCATAACTCCTATCCCAACAGATCTAACTCTATTCTCATCACCAGTATTCGAATCTTGGACATCTTGTTAAACGGCCCAGGCTAATAGTCACTCGGACGTAACAGAACTTGATATAGATTAGAAGCAGTTCAGAGCATCACTACTGTCAATTGTCTCTCTGGCTTGTGATTGTGACAAGAAGATTATAGAGTCAGTCATCACAATTTTTGGTGCGATATATATAAGCTCAAGTGAGATCTACTGCATAATACAAGAGTGTTTTTATAAAAACAAAAAAAAAAATTCATAATTTTTTTATTTTGTTTTCAATTTAGCGAACGGTATTGTGCTAAGTTGGTCAACCATGAACATCATTACTAGATCATCAATCTCTTTAGCTTTTGTACCAAAAGAGAAAATTTCAGCTGCCCTTCAACAATCTATACTAAACTAAACATGTAGTATACGGTATCTTTTCAGTAAAATCTCATTATTGCAAGTTAATAATTGATTGTTACTTTCAAATTATTTCAATCACTCACTTAAATATCATGCACCTAACACTTCCACACAAAGGAGAAAGCAAGTAAATTAAGTTTAGATTTGTGTTTATACATTCTAAGAAATACAGTAAGCGTGGGAAAGGGAATTATTTCAAGGTGTGAAATGATTAATTCTCTTCATGCACTAAAGGATATAAAAGTATAAAGCATGCACACATTTTATAAGCATGCATCAAAGACAGATGCAAGTCGAAACATACACAGGTAAATCTGCAATGTGCATGATTCAGTGTATTGGAGGATTTGTAGCCATCCTCTTTTGATATGTGTCTACTATTGGATGGAGACGCAATAGAGGTGAAATTATGCCGAAGTGGCCAATAACTGGTATGCTACCGATGGTCTTTGTGCCTCTGTCCAATTTCCACGATCTTGCAACCTTGGTTTTGACGCATCATGGAGGACCATTCCAATTTTAAGGACCATGGTTCACAAACACAGCTTTATCGTTACCACTGATCTGATGAAGACCACATTGCGAGCAAGAATTTTGGCAACTACGGAAGGAGGTCTAACTTCCATGAATTTTTTTATTTTTTTGGAGGTTGTATTCCCACGTATGGAAACAGAAGAGGACTATGTTTCATTTAATTCTCCAAAGGAAAAACTTCAAGAACTTGTTCCAACAAACTATTCAGAAAAAGTTGGAGAACCGCCTACTATCATTTATTGATATGCCTGAAGCAGGTTCTTAGGTGGACTTAAAAGATTTCTTGAGTAGGTTCACTTTTGACAGCCTTTGCACGGTTGTATTTGGATTTGATCCTAATTGCCTTTCAAACAAGTTTAGTGAGCTTAGAGAAATTGCTTATCAAAAATCTCTTAGTGTGATATATAAAGGAAGTAATATTGTACAGGTACTTCATGTTAGCAGCCAACACTCGTTTAGAAATGTGCCACCTAATTACTTGCTGCCTTCGTCGTGATCCACTCATGAGTAAATTTTCAGGACAAATATCATTTCCCTTTTGGGGTAGTATTTACCAACACATTGTCCAATTTTATTTTTCTCTGGAAAAAGACCACGTATCTACACAGTTATTAGCCATAATCCTCTGATAATATAAAGTACGAATTAAGGGGATACTTCTCTCCCAACAGATGAAACTCTATTCTCATCGTAAGGAATCAAACCCTAGACGTATGGTTAAAAGACTCCAGCTAATAGCCACTCAAACCAATTTTGTCTAGGAAATTTATTTGCAATGCTTATTAATGACTAATTGAACAAAATTTGTGGGAGAGCTAAATACAGTTGAGGTACAATTTCAGAGCATTACTATGGCATGTGACTGTGACAAGAAGACGAAGAAGATAATGTTTACACCTTCTTGAGGTAATATATTTAAGCACTAGTTGTAACTACTGCATAGTAAAAGTGGGTTTTTAAAAACAAACAAATTTTCATAATTTTTTTAGTTTTGTTTTCTATTAACACAACAGTCTTAAACCATCTGTATTAAACTATAAATAATAATTGATTCTTACTTTCAACTACCTACTTATATGTCTTGCACCTAACTGATTCTAATTGTTATTGTGAGATTGAATCTAAAAAAATGTCATACACCTAACAGTCTCCACACTGATGAGTATAAAGCAAGTAAGTTAAGTTTGCAAAGATGTTAATAATAATAAACGATGATTTCTTCCTAACTAATTGAAACGACTATCAAATTGAAAAGTCACCATCGTTAAAAATAATAATGTCCAAGCATATAGTTGCAAATTTAATTATGATTATTTTGTCTCTCATGCTTGTCACTATAAATATGTTGTACTAATTATGATTAACTTTGTCATTTATATTTTAAAATATGTAATAAACAATGATTTTTTTTGTTTTGAAATAATAATAATAATAATAATAATAATAATAATAATAATAATAATAATAATAATAATAATAATAATAATAATAATAATAATAATAAGCAATGATGTTGATATTGCATTTGGCTAATGTTTTTATTTCGGGAATTCAGATAATATTTATTTTTTTACTCAATCACACGATACAGTTCAGTATATGATTTTTATTTTAACCTGCAAACCGTTAAAATGACATTTGGTTTGGATGTATTCATATAATTTTTGTACTCAATCATAAGATACAGTTCAATTTATGATTTTTATTTTACCAACCAAAATAAACCTAACCAAACCGCAACATAAGATAAAAGACTAACTAAAATTATGTCACTTAGACCAATACTTATAGAAATTCAGTGATAACTTTTATAGAATGACATTTTTTCTCTTGTTGAGTTTCTTTCTTGCTTTTTATTGAAAAATGTATTTATGTGCTACTTAAACTTTTAGAAAATGATACAATTTTAATCCTTTACATTTCTTACATAATAAGATCACGTTTTTAATACGATCTATGTTGCTGGGAATCTTGTTGGATGAAGATAAAATTCTAATGTTAGATGAAATTTAATATGGTCTATGATTTTGGAAACATTGTTGATAATCAGGTGAAAGGATGTTGTCATGAGTGACAAGACTGATTCTTCATCATTTTCTGACTCTTCATTAAGATCTTCCCATAACAAAAGATTAAATCAATGATTGTCATTATACTTTTTTTTAAAGGCTGAACGGATATATTAATAAAGAGAAGGAAAAAAAAAAGCCTTCTATCACAAAATATACCAGATAAAATTAAAAAATCCAGCAATATTATACCTTAACGGTTACTCTTTTGAAATCGTTTTACCTTAATTGTCACTTTTTTTAAATCATTAATTCTTATCACTCAAAGGATAATGATAACTTAGGTTTGGTTTTTTTTTTTAAAAATTCCTTGCTTAATGAATTGTTTAGGCTACTAATAATATTAATAATAATCAAATTGTCAAATGAATTAGAAATCGCCGATAATTTCTTCCTACCTAATAGAAACAAGTGTCCAATTGAAATTGATGATGCCGTATTAGAGAAAGATGTTGATAATAGTAAACGATTGATGATTTCTTCTTAACTAATTGAAACGAAGTCAAATTGAAAAGTCATCATCCTTAAAAATAATAATGTCCAAGTGTATTGTTGCAAATTTAATCATGATTATTTTGTCTCTTATGCTTATCACTATAAATATGTTGTACTAATTATGATTAACTTTGTCTTTTACATTTTAGAAATTTATAATAAACAATGATATTTTTTGTTTTGAAATAATAATAATAATAAGAAATGATGTTGATATTGTATTTGACTAATGTTTTTATTTCATAAATTCAGATAATATTTTTTTATTTACTCAATCACACGATATAGTTCGGTTTATGATTTTTATTTTTACCTGAAAACCGTAAAAGTTACATTTTGTTTGGATGTATTCAGATCATTATTTTACTCAATCACACGATATAGTATGGTTTATGATTTTTATTTTACCTAACGAAATAAACGGACCTAATCAAACCGCAACATAAGATAAAAGACTAACTAAACTTATGTCACCTAGATTATTACGTATAAAAACTTAGTGATAGTCATTTTCTGAGTGACAAGATTGTTTCTTCAACATTTTCTAATATGTTCCCATAACGAAAGATTAAATCAATGATAGTCATTATACCTTTTTTTAAAATACTGAGCGGATATATTAATAAACAGAAAAAAGTCTCTCTAACACAAGATATACCAGATAAAACTAAACAATCCAGCAATATTATACCTTAGCAGTTACTCTTTTGAAATCGTTTTATCTTAATTGTTACTTTTTTGAAATCATTAATTCTTATCACTCAAAGGATAACGATTACTTAGGCTTTTTTTTTTTTTTTTATATATTTTAAATTCCTTGCTTAATGAATTGTTTAGGACACTAATAATAATAATCAAATTGTCAAATGAAATTGAAATCGCTGATAATTTCTTCCTACCTAATTGAAACAGTTGTCAAATTGATATTGATGATGGCAGTATTAGAGAAAGATGTTGATAATAATAAACGATTGATGATTTCTTCCTAACTAATTGAAATGGCTGTCAAATTGAAAAGTCATCATCCTTAAAAATAATAATGTCCAAGCGTATAGTTACAAATTTAATCATGATTATTTTGTCTCTTATGCTTATCACTATAAATATGTTGTACTAATTATGATTAACTTTGTCTTTTACATTTTAGAAATTTATAA
>Ga0315913_1007807_pt1 | contig 12771 bp, 6 predicted proteins | sample MpolsnodulesMG_FD_207736 | JGI IMG/M metagenome (GOLD analysis project Ga0315913, IMG submission 207736) | Medicago polymorpha root nodule microbial communities from Los Angeles, California, United States - small nodules | ecosystem: Host-associated > Plants > Roots > Nodule | place: USA... | reverse complement strand
CAGGGTCCTGGATACGCCACTGTAGAGGAGTTAGTATTATATTATTATATATGTGTGTGTGTGGTGGTGGATTCTAAGGTGAGGGTCCAATTAGGTCCCTCACCGGTGAACCACGAGAAAAACATCAATAGATTAAATAAGTGGTTCAGATTTATTTAAATTAAAAGAGGGAACATGTAGAACTACTCATATTCAATCATATCCTGCAATGGTTTCACCCGCTGTTAATCGTAATTAATTGTTACGAACCGAACCGAACCAAACCAAACCATTACAAATCAATTAATTCCTTTTCACACAAAAATCTGAACCCTTTTTCTAAACCCTAATTCCATTTCAAATTCAATCAAATTCCATTGTTTAGATTATTTTGATTTGTCTAATAACAAACTTAATGGAAGGGTGCCAAATTGGTTGTTTGAAACAGCAGAATCTTTGAACCTCTCTCACAATTGTTTCACTTCAATAGACCAAATCTCAAGGAATGTTGACCGTGAATTTGACGATAAATTAGCAAGGTATTGTGGAATGAACGTGAATTAAATTAACCGTGAATTGTTTCACATTGCCAATTTAAAGATCAAGAATCTATTTCCCAGTTTAGTTATTTTTGAAATGGAATTAGGGTTTAGAAAAAGGGTTCAGATTTTTGTGTGAAAAGGAATTAATTGATTTGTAATGGTTCAGTTCGGTTCAGTTCGTAACAATTAATTACGGTTAACAACGGGTGAAACCATTGCAGGATATGATTGAATGTGAACAGTTCTACATGTTCCCTATTTTAATTTAAATAAATCTGAATCACTTATTTAATCTATTGGTGTTTTTCTCGTGGTTCACCGGTGAGGGACCTAATTGGACCCTCACCCTAGAATCCACCATTAAAATAGTACTACTTATTTAAAATCTGAAATTTTCCTTTGTACTTCAAAACATAAATATCTATGATTTATTTAGCATGAAAGAGTATTAAGTATGAGTTTCAAAAAAAAATTAAAGCATATGACAGGTAAATGTGAGGCTTGGCTCATTTGAATGTACATATGATTTTTTGTATATTTAAAAAAAAAAAAGCCTTAAACGTCAAATACATCATTGTACAAATAAAAACAAAGTTTACAACCAAACTTAGATGGTAGTCTTTACATGATAGTTCTCAAAACTTTGCATACCCTTTCTAATAAACATAAGAAAAACATTCTCTGTACAGAAAAACAAAGTTGCAATTGTATAAACATAAGAAACACATTCTAATAATCATTTTACATGGATTGTAACATGTACAGAAAGTCTGAAAGAAAACTAATCTAAGACATTAATTGGAGGACTGAGGACCCCCATCCATCTCTTCAATCTGATGAGCTGAAAATATAAACTAACGAGATAAAATCTCAGTGAGAGCCTTAACACACGCACACCATAAGCATTCCACATCATACATTATCATAATTCTACCTCTAAGAATATACAATTATCAATGCTATAGTTTTATGTGTGCTTAAGTCTTTTCAGTCTGCGGTGTGTCCTTAGATTACAGCTCTATAATCCAACTTGAAGCATCCCTCAAGTATGACGCACACCTTCTTTGCACAATTCATAAAATTTGAATAGTGCTTCTGTCAACATGTTTTGATAAGAAAACGCTCCTCCTCGGTTCTTTTTGATAGTTCTGTTACCTTACTCATACTAGGTACAACATTTTATCTATTTTTCACTTTTCACTAGACACATATACAAATATTTGACTATTACAAAATAAACATGTTTGACATTATATCATGATCAATTCAGTGTTTGCACAATTCATTTTATCCATGAAATTCAAACCAAATATTAATTAGCAAAAAGTACAATGTGAGAGTGAATACCTTCACTTTATTATCATCTGCTCCAGTAGCAAGGAGTTGAGAATCCTGCGAATATGCGACACAATTAACATCAAAGTAATGACCCTGCTGCTTCAAAATATAACTCTCAGACCGCCATTCCCACACAAGAAGCTGACCAAGTTTAGCACAGCCAAAGGACAACCAATTCCCAAGATCATTAAACATAGCAGTAGTAATCTTTGCCTTCGATATCGACAACAAATGAATACACACAAAATCCGGCATCTGATACAACCCAAAAACCCCATTAGAAAATCCAACAACCACCATATCTAACCCTCTATGATAATCACAAGCCGAAACCTTCGCCGGCGCCTGATTAAAACAATCCTTCCTCAACAACTCCCATTTCCCTTTACATAAATACCCTCCATCGTCAAATTCACGCTCCTTCCTCTTCTTCACATCACCATCATCCTCAACCATCAAATCCCCTTCCACATCCCTATCCGGTGTCCCCGGCGATGGAGGCTCAGACGGTACTTCATCCTCAGTAAAACCCCAGCTTAAAATATAACAATCTCTAGTAACAGTATAAACCTTAGAAACCTTACTAGTTTTTGAATCAACGCCGAAAAATGAACCTACAACAGAATCTCTATGACCTAAAAACAAAAAAGGCTTATACTTAACACCACCATAAACCTTCTTCAAACACAAAATCCTCGCAGTTAAATCCTTAGACGCAACAAGTAAATAATTAGAATCACTACTCCAATCAAAAGCAGTAACCTTCGCATGAAAATCAGCAAAAGTACGAATCAATTCAAACGGAAAATACTCTTTACGAAAAGCAGGCGAACGCCAGATCTGAACAAGCTTCCCGGCAGCGACAGCGATGAGTTTTCCGTCGGGGGAGAATTTCACCGCACCGACGCGGTGTTTGAACGTGATACGATGGAGAAGAGCGCGGCGGCGGAGGTTGATGAAGAGGCAGCGATTATTTTCGTCGATAGCGAGGAGGAAGGTGCCGTCAGGGGAGACGGCGATGCGGGAGATGTTGGAGGAGGATTGAATAGGGAGAGTTGTGGTTTGAGATTTGCGGAGGTCGGTGACGGAGACACGGTTGCCGACGGGGGAGAGGAGGAGAGTGTTGTTGGAGATGACGGCGTTTCCGCCTCTGTATGGTGCTCCGAGAAGGTTCTGGAATCGGAAGTTCATTGTGCGTTAACGGCGTCACCGTGTGTTGTGGTGTTTTAGGGTTTAGTCTGTGTGTGGCGGGAATGGAGGTTTATGGTGTTAGGGTTTAGGGGTAGGGATGAAATGGAAAGCGAAGCAAAACGCACCGTTTGTTGTGTAATAGTATAGTATTCAATTTTTGTCAAAAAAAAAAAAAGTATAGTATTCAATTTAATTTTTTAAAAATTATGAAATATTATTCTTATAAGAAAAATGAAATATAACCAAGTTACTTAGGAGCACTTCCAAGTATGTATCTGGGAAAATACCATGTTCAATTTCCGGGAGAAACAGATTTAAATTTAAATATGTTTCACTACGTCTTATATAATTTTTTTGAATTAAGTGATGCTTATAACTTTATTGAATTATTTATAAATGAATTAAGTAAAATGAGTTGAAGCCCACATTACTTGAAATTTAAGTCACGGAAAACCAAACTCACATCAAACTATAAATGCACCCCTTAAGATCCTTCTCAAGGTATCACATAAACTGTCTAAACTTTATATTCTAATATTGATCATTCTCATTCTCAAGGCATCAGATAAATAGTCTAAACTTTATATTCTAATATTGATCTCACTGCAAGTATATTAAAAGAAACACTACATTGATTTTGATTTTGAAATTAATCATGAGTTTTTAAAATTTTATTATGTAAACATTCTCATATATCTATATAAAAAAAAATTCTCACACATATAAGAAAATAAATTTCATATCTGGTGTGACTCAACTATTTAGCAAATGTTTGTATATGTCTGAGAGAAATATTGAATAAAAACATTACATTAATACTTATAATTTTCATTTAACATCTTTTTTTTGGTAGCGTTACAATGTAATTTCATTTAATATCTATAAACATTCTACAATGTTAACAATCTAATTATTTTTTATAGGGTTAATTAAGTTTTTAGTCCCTATAAATATTCACAGTTTTGTTTTTAGTCTCTACAAAATAAAATCACACTTTTTAGTCCCTATAAAATTTTCATCTGCATTTTTAGTCCCTATAAATTTTTCCATTAGCACTTTTAGTCTCTCCCAAAAATTTCCATCAACAGTTTTGGTCCTTAAAATGCTTAAAGAAAATCTCACAGGAATTAAAAAGTGTAATTTTATTTTGTAGGGACTAAAAACAAAACTGTAAATATTTATAGAGATTAAAAACTTAATCAACCCTTTTTTATATAATTATCCCAATATTAGGCGACTCGTGCAAATGCACGAGTCTTTTACTAGCTTTAAAGTAGAAATTATAACCAATTCTAATGGAAACTCAACTTATAGCTAATTCCACCAAGGGATGATTCTTAAAACAATGGTTATAGGTCACAATTATACATTTAAATGTTTTAGGCATATACACACAAATAGAAAAAATGTTTTAGGGATATACACACAAATAGAAAAAAGAATAAAGATAAAAAATTAATTAATTTTTATTGTTATTTAAAATATTTATCAACGTGTGTTTTATGTGCGTGCCTATATAAGTGTGATTTATTGTTGTGGCATATAATTAAAATTAGAATTAATTGTTTAAATTGATCTGTAATATACATAAAGTCTTAAAAATGGCCCTGTAAAAAATAAAAACACATATTATAACCCTGTAATTGAAATTCTTCCTAATTTTTTACCTTCTAATATACGCGAAATGCAGAAAAGTGACTTTAAAGTTGATTCTTTTTTTGATTTTTTGTTGAATTTTTACAATGTTAAAATATGATATTCTACAAAAAAAATATATAAGTTTCCGACAAGAGACCAATTAATCATAATTTTTTAAATCTCAAAACATTCAAAAATAAAAACATCGGAAATTTCGACCTATAAATCGAATTTTGAGCTGACTATTTGTAGAGACATCAATAGAAATATTTATAAAGGATCATTAAAATTTTATAGCATTTGGAATAAGCCTCAATTTATTTGATTTTTTTTAACCAGAACTTACAAAATTGCAATTTTGTTACTTTCACGGGTCAAATTTTGTTCTCTAATTTTGTAGGTATGGTTAGAAAAACATAAACAATATTCATCATAAAATTTAGATTTTTTAAACGAGCAATGAATTAACTATGAATTGTTTAAGAAATTCATAATTTTGGGGAACGAAAATTCATAATTAATTATTTCCTTGTTCAAAAATTCTAAATTTTTTTGTGGAAAACCAATGTTCAATATCGTAAACATGCATGTGAAAAATCATAAAAAGAATTCAACCTCTAACTCACTTTTCTAGACTTTGCTATATCAGAGGGTCAAACATAAGAATAATCTCAAGTTACATGGTTAAGATATTTGTTTTTATTTTTGCAGGGTCATTTTTCAAACTTCAGATATATTACAGGGTTAATTTTAACAATTAACCCTTAAAATTATAATTCTTATATGATCACAACTACAAATTCAAATCGTATAATCACACATAAAATTTCACATTAACTAATGTTTTTAATAATAAGAACAACAACAACAAATTAATTTTTTTTTTCAATTTCAACTTTTTTCATATGTGAAAATATACCTAAATCATTTAAATTTGTGGTTTGTGACCCCACAAATATTGGTCCATTTTTTTTTTGAAGGAACAAATATTGTTCCATTATTATTTCAACAATTTATTTCATAAGTTCATCTGAATCGATCTGTCAAAAAAAAAAAAGTTCATCTCATCCGGAACATTTGCAAGCCATTTAAATGACACACCATATGCTAACACATCACAAAGATCGCTTCATCCGAGTTAAATATACTAAAAAAAAAAACAACTAATTTCACAAATTCTTCTTCAAAAAAAAAAACTAATTTCACAAAATCAATTAAGTGTTTATATACGTAATATTTCGTCAACATCAACCAATCAATAATTAAACGAAATAAAACATCGTCACATTCATCATTACTTGATAATAAAACTCCATATGTTTGAATACAAATCACTCAAATAGTCATCAATCATGTTTGCACGAAATTCATTCAACTATTACCAAGACACATACACATACACATATACATAGTATACAACTAACTTCATTGCTCCTGAATGGACACAAATCAAGATTCACATAAAAACAAACAATCACATCATTGCTCCTACAATGACACACGAAATTCACATAAACACAAACTAAGGGTAATATGATACCCCAAAAAAAGAACACTCACTTTAGTTGAGTTCAAAGTTATCAAAAACACAAAGACAATTGTTGAAAATGTCGAGAGAACAAAGAGAATTGTTGAGAGAGAGAGAGAGAGGATATGGTGAAGTTGAAAATGGTGATGGCCCTTAAAAGCCAATAGATTGCAAACAATCCTTGTCAAATAGTGAAGCACATTGCATGCATGATTATAGTACACACTAACATAGCAACAAACAACAAACTATTGGGACCACCACATACCTCTTTGATGTTGCAGTTCAAAATCTCTTTATAAAATACACCGATTCAAAACATTCAACTGAAATAGAAAAGTCACGTTGTTACCTAAACCTACTCCAAAACAAACTTTGACTAGTATTGACTACTACATTTGAGAGTTCGGGTGGGTCGTGATTTTGTGATCAAGCCTAGGTCTAGCCCAATCCATAAATGAGTGCACCAGTAAACAAATAGATAAGGAAAATGAGTGTGGTATACATGAATAAAATCTTACTAACACTGTATTTTTTATTTTTAAAATGAATAAATCAATAATTTAATTTTTATGATCCATAACTTAAGGACCTTCCTTAAAAACAACCTAAGTACTACGGTGCTCCAACAACACATGTCAGTAATATTGTGTCTTTGTAGTGTTGTTTCAAGGATTGAAGTGGTACTACTCAAGAAAACTTATAATATGCCTAGATTGCAACAACCAGTTTTCACAATACTTACCTTAAAAGGAATATGCCTAGACATTCTACTGGAGTCAATACATACTAGCTGATATACACTATGTCCTAATATTTGATTTTTGTTTCATGAATTGTGAGTATAAAAATGTAGAATTTATTGGTTTGAAAAGATAATAATCTTCAGTGAGACTAATGGATTTGGCTTTATTTTGATGTTAGTATAATATAAGAATGAAAGATGTTGAACTAAAAGTTACATTTTTTTTTGTTTTTGAGGGATAAAAGTTACATAACTAGATCAACCTAAGATATTTAAATATTACTATATGACTTAGTATTAGGGATGGGAATATGTTAATGAACAAGTTTAGTGAGTGTTGATAAGGACATGGTAATCCATAAAAAAACAAAATTTGGAAAATTTCTGACTATTCAAAGATCACACAATCTAATCCCAACGGTTGCATTGTCTGTCCTAAGATCTTGTCATGGCCGTTAGATTATCAAACGTGTCTTTGCCGTTGTTGACAGAGAAAAATAACACATTTTTTTACAGAGAGAATCTTTGTGAGACAACAACCCTGACACATTCATTATCTTAGCATTTCTAGAGAGAGAGAAAAAAACAGTTCAAAGTTTGTTTTTTGAAATTGTGTATGTGAAACTAAAACTGTGCATGTTTTTATCTACACTTCTTGTCTTGTCGTTTTGTGGTAAAACTGTGAAACTAGTTTACTTCTTAGCTCAGTGTTTTTTTCTTATACATTTTTTGTTTACAACATATTTGAAATCTAGGTGGAAGATTCTTCTGTTTTTTGTATTATTTTTTATATATATTTTGGAGGAAAAAAAAAGATTTTTTAATGAGATTTTGTGCATTTTGTGTCGGTTTCTCAATTAAGAAGCAGAAACTATTTATGGGTTTTTTCTGAATTTGAGAAAACTGTTTCTGGGTCTTTGTCTTAGTGTCTTAAGAGTATGAAAGACACGTTTTTTGCTTAGGATCAGATTGTGTTGTCTTCATTCATTATTCTAGAAGCATTCCACCACTTGTATATTGTATTATTAGAGAGAGAAAGAGAACTGTGAAGTTTGAAGATTAAGCCAAACTGGGTTGCTTCTCAGTTACTGGTTCTTTAAGGTTGGTTGGTCTTTGAACCTTTTCCCTTTTGTTATTGTTATTGTTCTTTGCTTTGATCTCATGCTTGTAGAAATAAAAGTAGCTCTCTTTTTTGTGAAGATTATGTAATTTTTGTCTTTAGTATGGTTAGATATTATGGGACATGGAGTCTTATATTATAACTTTTGTTTTGTGTTTTACAGTAACATATGATATGATAGCTATAAATTCTTTAAATATTTGACAAGTCAATTTGATTTAAGGTACATAATTAAATAGTAATTTATTCTTCCTTCCTTTCTTTTTTGTGGTGATGATGCATTTTATTTATGTACACAATATACAACTGTGGATAGAGACTTGTGTCTTTCTTTAGAAGGAAAGCCTTTCCCTTTCTCATAGTTAAGAGGAGAAAATTGAGAAAGCACAGCTAAGATAAGATTTCTACTTAACTCTTGAGATGGGTCATACTCAAAACCATGCTCAAAAGTAAAGTTAGAGATTTGTTTTTTGATTTGACCAATTTATCCCAAGAAAGAATACAAAATTACCACTAGTACATTTGTACTTAAAAGGGTACTTTTGGAATTTGACTAAAATATCTTCTTATTTTTTCTTCAGGGAAATTAATTTTTAATTTGTAATGACCATGATATATGGTTATATTGTATGATTATAATTTTTTTGGGCATTAAATGATCACTTGCTAAAGTAAGAGAAAAGACTAGTGGGACATGTTTAGGTATTTCAGATTTGTTGGCCAAGTCATGTTTTTAAGTAAACATACTTTGTGTGAATTGAATTGATTATAATATCATAGGAGATTCTAGAAATTTGTTGGACCATTTGTTTTTTTGTGCTTCACAATTTTTCTATTGGAATCTTAATTTATAATTTAAAGATTTTATTTTATGATTGCAACTGCTCCACAACCTTTTAAAATTTCTTATGTCAATAATTATCAATTTTTCTATTTGCAAATTGACATCTTGGATCATTTCTTTGAAGGGTTTGCATTTCATTTTTTGTGTCAGTTTCTTTGTAGTAATCATCTATTTTGTTTTTACCAAATCAAGATCATGGTGGAAGATGGTGTTGCAGTTGATATACTTTCAACAGAAGATTGGTTGTTACATGCAAAGGAACTTGTTCCTATTGCTCTTGATAAAGCAAAAGAGGTTAAAGGTTTTCCTACTAGATGGAAAATGATCGTTTCTAGATTAGAACAGATTCCATCAATGTTATCAAACTTATCAAGCCATCCATGTTTCTCAAAGAATGCTCTTTGCAAGGAGCAATTGCAGGCTTTGTCGAAGTCACTTGAAGGCGCGATCGAATCAGCTGAATTGTGTGCGAAGGAGAAGTATGAAGGTAAACTTCAGATGCAGAGTGATCTGGATGCATTAATCGGGAAAATGGATTTGAATTTACGAGATTGTGGACTTTTGGTCAAAACTGGTATGCTCGGCGAGGCTACTTTACCGTTAAATGCGTCTTCCGTGTCAGGTTCTGCAACAGAATCTGATGCAGCAGCCCACAACAACATAAGGGAGTTACTTGCGCGCCTTCAGATCGGTCACTTAGAAGCGAAGCACAAAGCTTTGGACAGTGTTGTTGAGGTTATGAAAGAAGATGAAAAGAATGTTTTGGCTGTTTTTAGCAGGAGCAACATTGCTGCACTTGTTCAATTGCTTACCGCAACGTCAACAAGGGTAAGAGAGAAAACGGTTACTGTTATATGCTCGCTAGCCGAATCGGGTAGCTGCGAGGATTGGCTAGTTTCTGAAGGTGTTCTTCCACCTCTTATAAGACTTGTTGAATCAGGAAGTGCTGTAGGTAAAGAAAAGGCTGCAATATCGTTACAAAGGTTATCAATGTCGGCTGAAACATCGCGTGAAATCGTCGGACATGGTGGCGTTTGTCCGTTGGTTGATCTTTGTAGAACTGGTGATTCTGTTTCGCAGGCTGCAGCAGCTTGTACATTGAAGAATATTTCAGCTGTTCCTGAGGTGAGACAGGTTTTGGCTCAAGAAGGGATTGTGAGGGTTATGATCAATTTGTTAACTTGTGGAATGTTGTTAGGTTCCAAAGAATATGCTGCGGAATGTTTGCAGAACCTCACTGCAAGCAATGAGAGTCTAAAAAAAAGTGTTGTATCGGAAGGCGGTGTTAGGAGTCTCTTAGCATATCTTGACGGTCCACTTCCTCAAGAATCTGCAGTCGCGGCGTTAAGGAATTTGGTCGGATCGGTTTCTGAGACAGCTTTGGTTTCGTTAGGATTACTTCCTCGTTTGGTTCACGTGTTGAAATCCGGCTCCCCTGGAGCACAAAATGCCGCTGCATCAGCAATCTGCCGAGTTTGCAGCTCAACTGAGATGAAAAAATTGGTCGGCGAAGCCGGTTGCATTCCTCTCCTTGTTAAGATGCTTGAAGCTAAACAAAACAGTGCTAGAGAAATTGCTGCACAAGCATTAGCAAGCTTGTTAACTGTGTCACATAATAGAAGAGAAGTTAAGAAGGATGATAAAAGTGTGCCAAATTTGGTTCAGTTACTTGATCCTAGTCCTCAAAACAATGCAAAAAAATATGCAGTTACATGCCTTGGATTGATTTCTTCAAGTAAGAAATGTAAGAAGCTAATGATCTCATATGGTGCTATTGGATATTTGAAGAAACTTACTGAGATGGATACTCCAGGAGCTAAAAAGTTACATGAGAGATTGGAAAGAGGGAAATTAAGAAGTTTGTTTGGCAAGAAATAGTGTTAAAATGTGTTGCATCCTTTTTTTTACATCATGATGCAAAATAGCTAATGTATAAAGTGGAATGCACAAACTTGCTAATCCATGTATTGTAATCAATGTTACATTATATATAAATATTTAAACTTTGTTTACTATTTCTATCTCTGCTATGTTCTTTCTCTTCTAAATTTTGGCCAGTAAAGTAATAAAACATTAGTTTAGTTGATATTCAATGTTAATGTAAATTTTTACATTTGTATACAATCATATTTCAACAAATTGATGATTACCAAGAACTAGTATATCAAAGTGGCATAAAGAAGAGAGTGAATAATTAAAAATAGTAAGGCAAACACATGGACTAATCTACGCGGAGTGATATTTTTTTTTTGGCACATCTACCTCGAGTAACTTAAGGGACTAAATTGATAAATCTATTTGGATTGGTTTGGGACCTTGAAGTATGTTTCTCTCAAGATTTCAGGTGTGTCGATAAAGTGAACTAGTTTAACTTCTTAAAAAAAGGACTAAATTAACCGCAAATGAGTTCATTTAAGTATTTTATTATTGTATTTTATTTATTGATTTTTTAGTTGTTAATAATATTCATTTGTCATCCCAAAAAAATTTATTTGTCATAGGTTCAACTTTAATACGTTCTTTTTTCACCAAATAAAAACAGTATTTTTGTTTGAGTATTCTTTGAAAAAAAAATGAATACTTTAATAATACTACTTTTTAGTATATCGTTGAATTATGCATTGAATTTGTTAAGTAACTTTGCATTGGTTCTCTATGGTTTTGAGATTTTTTATCAATTTAACGATGGACATGCTTAATCATGTGATATGGGATGCAAACTAAATTTGGATAAAAATGAGTGCTTGGTCACTCAGTGGTGCAAATAATTTAAAATATCATATTTATTTCTTTTCATCAATTCATGCTTTTTTGTTTGTTGTGAATGTCAACCCATACTTATCGGCTACGGCTAGTGTTTAGTCAATATACATGGATGCAATTGGTAATTGATTATAATTTTATAAAAGATGGATGAGTGTGAGATGATGGAGCGAGAAATTGTAAAGGTTTAAAAAGTATTTATAAGGGGAATTTGTAAAAAAAAAAGAGTTGTATAGAGTGTAATGATGCATAAATGAGGGTTAAAATTGCGAAGGTTTAAACAAATTACATATTTGATACAATAATGTGTTTCTCTTGTTGGTATTTGATACAAAATAGCTACTCTAAAATTTCAGGAATTGTATGAACACTGAGGGATGGTGCCACGCTACAAAGAAGCGTCATCTGTATGAGTGTGAGGTTGGTCTGCTTGGGTGTAAAGTTGACCATCGAGGTCTCTTTAATCCTAGACGAAACAAACCATACCTCAGCCCCCTCATCCCTCCATTTTCCCCCACCCCAACCCCATCTTTTTGCACCGCAGTTTTAGCAATAGGTTTTTAATAAATTAGCATTAGGTGTTTGAATATTTTATGTAATAAACTTTAAGCTTCAACTTTATTGGAAATGTATTGATATATTAATATTAATAAAATGAGAATTTGTATCATCTTTATCCTTTTAATTTTGTTTATATTTACATTTATTTTATATTTTTGTCATTTATAATTATGTCATTGAAATAATATACGGCTCTGTTTCTTTAAAAATTTGGGCAAAACATAATTCACATTATATAATACGAAAATTGCTACAATTTATTTCAGATTGTATAATATGAACAAAGAGTATTTTTTTTAAAAAAATAGGACGCACGAGAAACAAATATGATGTAAAAAGTAACGGTCTTCAAAAATATGTGTTTATTATTCATCATTATTTACTCTGTTTTTAATTATGTCATGGTAATACATTGTTTCTGATTTATAAACGAAACGAGTCATGCACACATTCAAATTCAAAGACTTTAATTCTAATTTATAGTGTTTTGAGATTATATAATCGGAATCAAGGAAAGATGAA
>Ga0315913_1007806_pt1 | contig 12771 bp, 3 predicted proteins | sample MpolsnodulesMG_FD_207736 | JGI IMG/M metagenome (GOLD analysis project Ga0315913, IMG submission 207736) | Medicago polymorpha root nodule microbial communities from Los Angeles, California, United States - small nodules | ecosystem: Host-associated > Plants > Roots > Nodule | place: USA... | reverse complement strand
ACCACCTTTTATACTTCGAATGTGTCTGGATCACGTAATCCGGACATTATTTCGGTTTTTTCCAAATTACGTAATTCGGAGGGCATGTTTGTAATTTTTACAGGACGCCTGAGTATGGCATAGGGTGGATAAAGTAATAGTCAAAAAATTTCGTTTCGCTTTTGGTACTTAATGGACATAATTTCCATATGGTTTTGACATTTCTTAAACATAATATGGGCTTGCAAGAATTGCATATAACTTACCAAATAACTTGAAATTTGATTTCTCACAACCAATACTTCCTAAAAACACATGAAAAATATTGAACATAAAAATATGGGCATAGATGGATATAACTTACCAAATATTGAACATTAATATGAACATAAATTGACCATCAAAGATTAAAAATCAAATAAAAAATTTTGATAGGACGAAAACATCATGTTTTATTTTTTCAGAGACTAAAATCAAAATTTAGTATATTTAACTTATTTCACTCTATTTCAATTATAATGAATGAAATGCCTTGAGCTTGTTTAAGTTAAAAACACTAGGTGTCAAAACACAAACAATCCCTCCATGCATTATAAAGAGTACAGGTTAATTGTACAACAAAATAATATTCAGCATGCTATACAATTTCATAAATGAAACAATGCAGTTTATAGAGCAAGAACAATAAAAATGAAAAACATTATGCATCCTACCACACCTTATTCACTTCCCTTCCTAACTTTTTATACATGAAGCCATTGAATGTCTAATAAACAAATCATAAAGTTCTTTGTATGAGACTATTATATTACAAAACAATCCAATATGTAGTGACAATTCTAGAAAAAATGAGAATAGTTAACAACTGAAGCCATGGCACACAGAAAGAACAATAATGAGAATCAATGCAATTATTATAGCAAGTACTATGAGCTTTATCTTCATGTTTTGATACCACATCTTTCTCCTCAACTGGGTTCCCTGCTGCCTGAAATCTTGTGCCTGCGCAACAGCCATACCATTTCAATTGACATTCCAATAATTCACAATCCTCGTACAATATTCACAATTAATGGAAAAATTAAGCAGCATAAAGCAAAGTTTTAGCCAAGATAATAAATAACTGATAACAAATCAACCCAATAGTGCTAGAGTTTCAAGATTTTATTTAACTGGAATTATTGGATTTGGTAGCATCTGATCTAACAACAAAGTATTTTTTTATCAAAAAAAGAAAAGAATCAATCACAATCAAATAAGCTAAGCTCGAACCCAAGTGATCCCTAGGGCATCAACAAGAAAACTAGACGTGAGAATTTGGGAGGAACCCGATGATCCAGAACGACCAAGAGATTTGGACACCATAACTCCATCCAAAACTTTAAAACATTGGGATATGAATCACATGTCTTATATATAACATTGACTATGTTCATAGTCGATGTAAACTAACGACTCACACTTGAACCAAACAAGGACGTATTCAAGTTCAATTCCAGAACTAAATACTATATGCATGAGATTAATTAAGTATACGTAATTAAATACAAACTTTGCTCCATAATCATCTCCTAATTCAATGTACATATATAAATCTGTTGGTTTGGCTCAATTGTGACTAAAAACAAACAATAAAATTAAGAATCTAACCTGAGAGCGAAGGTTCTCAGTTTTATCCACCAAAACCTCAATCTTCTCTCCCCTATCAATAACCTGCACATAACATATAATAATATTATGACTTGCCACATGATATTAAATGAAACTCCGGAGACAATTTGATAGCTAAGAAGCACCGAAACATACACGGACACAAAACACGATATGCCAATGACATGTAGATAACGAACAATTCTTCAATGTGAAGTGTCAGTACTATTTTGTTGGACAGTCATAGAGGTGTAAGTATTAATATGTGCAGCAATCAATGCATTACCTTATCGATATTTTCCATCATAACTCCTTTGACTTCAGAAACTTGAGCTTTCACTTTAGCAAGTTTACTAACTTCCTCTGGATGTTCCACACAATATTGCATTTGCTCCTTCAATTTTGGTCTAAAACATATATATCATAAGTATTATAGAGTAATTAAGATTTAAATATATGTTGCACAAGAAGATAATAAACATAATTAAGTACCCAAATTCTTTGTTAAGACTTTTAGCAGTTGCTGTTGTAGCTCTTCCTCCACCATATCTTTTATTAAAATCATCCTTAATACGTTCAAGAAAAGCTATTGGAATTTGTCTACCAACAGACTCCACTGCTACAACACAGTAAGCTGCAAAAATCAACTAATCATTAAACATGTTCAACAGAAAAAGGAAAACAACAGAAAAAATATAGATGAACAAATTAAAATCATAAATTTTAAGATAAGAAGGTAAGTTCTAAAATTATAGCACCATAAGCAATTTAAGCAAGGATAATCACTGCACATTGTTTTATTTTAACAAACAAAATTTTCACTTTTTAGAACTTTTTATTAGTGAGCTTTAACATATGGAAATAATTAGAATTGAAAAAAATAAAATGTAAGATTTGATTTAAATGAAAATATAAATTATCAGTAACTTCTAAAAAATATATAATCTGATTTTATCAAATGAGATTAAAAAGAAAATTTCATCATTATATCAGAGACAAATTAACTTGATTTTTTTCACACAAAAATCTCCAAAGAATCATTGGATTATTTTATTATTTTATCCTAAAATCATATTTTATTTTTAAAAGTCTTAAACAAGCTGTCCTTATCCAACTGTGGACACTTGATTCATTTTAAAAAATAACACAACCATTAAACATTAATTAAATCTATAATAACACCAACTAGTTATTGTTCCATCTATTAGGCAAGTTTGGACCATTGACCCATACATTGCTCAAAATACCATCACGAATAATGCCACCATCCAACAATGGAAATGGACGGTTCATTTCATCATCACAATTAAAATAGTAACATGATTAACGTAAGATTGACAAAAATAAGAAAAAACAAATATAAATTGAGTTTTGTGACTAATAAATATGTTTTGTACTTTTGTTTTCTGTTTTTGTAAAATCAACATCTAATTAACTATCTCAGATGTTGCAACAAGAAAGATTCTTAAACTTCTAATTTTAGGAGCCTACGTTAACTATGTTAGATTTTCAGATCATTTTCAAGCACTTATGTACCATGTTTTTTGTTTTGTCGAAAGACGAACGAACAAACATCACATAAAACTGCGATGTCCCAAGTTCGAACCCTAATAAAGATGTTCAGTTTAATAATATCGACATTATAAGTTGAGCAGAATATTATTCAAAGGAAAATCAGGTATATAAAAACAATGAAACAAGCCAAAAATATAAAATGAAAAAAGATGATTACTGAATCCATTATCGACGAGGAAGCTGAAGGTATGTCCATCACAATTGTAAGTAAACCTATTGTTAGAAGCAGGGAGTTTTTGAAGACACTGTAAAGCTATGGTGGTGAAGTTTCCTGTGAAGTCACTGTACTCAGCAAGAATCACCGTACCACGAGCCACAAAGCTATAGATCAATGATTGTTGTCCCATGAATGATCACAATTCACAACTCTCTCCAACAGATTCAATAGAAGAGAGCAAGATTTTTATTCTATTTTTTTGGAAAAGAAATGGAAAATGATGAAGAAGTTAGAAGGAAAGAGATATAGAGAGAGAGGTGTTGTCAAATTTGGAGGCTGAAAGGAGCGAAAAGAGGAAAATGACAATGTCAAATACCAACGTGAAACCGAGAAAGTCGCTTAATCTAGAAGTGATTTTTATTGTTATTTTGTACAAATTATTTGATTTCATGTTATTATTTTTTAATTCTAAAAGGTTCTGATTAAAATACTTTGTCAAGCTAGTGGCGGCTTTTATGTTGAAAGTAGGCAGACATTTCGTTTTCGGAGCATGAAGGAAGTAGACAAATTGGGTAGGGTATATATGTATGATATGATAGTACCATATATATAATAAAATTCTATGAACATATCTTTTCTTGACCCAAATAAATAAAAATTCAAAAGAAGGATTTATTCATATGGACGGTGTTGAATACACCTTCAAATTGAGAAGTCAGGAAAGGGTGTTGTGCTGGGGGAGGCATGGCAAAATTTTAGGTTTAGAAAACATTTTTGTACATTGTGTCTTTTGACCAGAGAAAAGATTTAGAAAAATGGTAGAAATTAGGGTTTGTTTTTGTAGAACTATTTTAAGGCTAATTTTTTGTATCTCTCTTGTATGTCTTTGTGAAGAACTATTTCAAAGTGAATTGGAGATATCTATTTGCGAACAACTATCGTCATGTTTTTATTATCTTATTTCTTGTGTGTTGTTTAATCAGTTTGGTTTGGTTGTTGTTAATTTAGCTCCACATATCAAAATATTGGTGTGAATTTGATCCAAATTCACAACAATTGGCGCTTATTGTGAGGTAATAGGAACAAATCATTAAGCGAGCACAATGGTTACCAAGTGAGATATCAAGAAATTCACCAAAGACAACGATTTTAGGTAGGGCAAAGTGAAGATGCAGAGGCTCACCCCTAAGACTGGGATGGTGGACAAGGTTAGCAATGTCATTATATTGTGTCTTAGGGATAAATTGTTAAGAGAAGTCGTGTCGGAGACAGCCGTGTTGGCGATGTGGGTAAGGTTGGACTCCTTGGATATGACCAAGTCCATTGGTTCATAGGCAATTCCGGAAACAAAAACACTAGATCAACTCACTTTATGACGGTGAAGTATAAATCAATAATAGGTTACATATTCACCCATACTAGAACTCAAGACCATATAATGTCTGTGTTGATTAAAGTGGTGCTTACTACTTCGTCTACAAACCAAAAACAAATAGTGGGGCCCTTTTAATTACTAATACATCATCTTATATTCAATTAAACCTAATCGAGAATACTAAGACTTATAAAAATAAAAATAAATTATTTTTTTTTAAGGGAAAAAAATAAAACCTTTATTTTGTGGTTAACAAGACATATTTGTACTACATTATTACCCCCTTCGCCTGTGAGTTGTGACTTGAAAAACAATTATTCTTGTTTAACAAGACATGCTAAAACCGATATGGTAAGGATCTCTTACGTAATTATCTCATTATATGGCCCATCATATTCACAATGCTAAAGTGATTGGAAACCACATCTCAATCAAAGGCACAGAAAGTGTCATTATCACACTACCAAACATTAGTAAATAATTAACTAATTGTCCAAAGTGGGGGCATTATATGGGCATATGAAGGAGATGTTTTGGAAAACACACATGTGATGTGCTTCAAATGCACCCCTAATATAAAGTATCGACACTACATTCTTTGTTTTTTTTTATCATTATTTTTAAGTATTTTGGTTTTTTTTATAAGGATTGATCATTTTTCCTTCATCACATCAATTAATGACTTGAATGCATAAGATTTGACATAATGCATTAGAATTATCTATCTCATATGATAATCACATGGTATCTCGGTTTATTTGTCTAACCAATGTTTAATCTGATTTGCTTACCATCTTAGAATTAACAAAGAATGTTTGGATAATCGAAATGTAAACAAGAGTCTGATTTGGTTTTGATTATTTTGATTTTGTAATGTTAAGGTTCGTTTGCTGCATTTTTCTTTGAAGTTTAATTCAATGGTTTTATGAAATGAGATTAAAAAATTGAGTGGATTCAAAAAAGCATTCCTTTGTTAGGGGAAATGAGACTAGATGGGATGGGTTTGTTTGCGTATAATGGTTTGATTCAATGTTAAAAAAAAAAAAAATTGTAGTAACTTCTAAAAAAGAAATAATCTGATTTATCAAATGAGATTAAAAAAGTTTTGTTTTGTGTTAACCCTCCAAATTCTTGGAGAAACGAGGTTCTAGTAATCCAAAATTCGACATGAGATAAGTGAAATCTTACTAAAAATTATTCCAACTAGATTAAAAAAGTAATTTTCATCACTACATACAGAGACGAATTAACTTATGTTTTTTCACACAAAAATATCCAAAGCATCATTTGATCACTACTTTATCTTTAAATCACATTATAAAAGTCTTAAACAACTGTCGATAGTTAATTGTTGACACTTTGATTAGAAAAAAATTAAGCACAGCCATTAAATAATTAAATCCATAATAATATCAACAAGCTATTATTCAAGCTATTAGGTATGTTTGAACAATCTCTCAAAAAAAAAGTATGTTTGAACAATCGATTCTAAGACTTTTAGTGTCCTGAGCAAATTAATAAAATTGTGCCCTTTTAGTTATTCAAATGTCTTTTTGCTTATATTTTTTTTGTTTAAAAGATTCTTTCATAAATAAGGTTCTCAAAAAAAATATTTTCAATAGAATTAATCAAAGCAAACTAAATATGTAAACACAAAACTAACTATGTAAATACTTTGCTCACTTTGTTGTCTTCTCCGTAGTACACCTTTGCTAGGAAAGACACTTTCTTGTTGGTAATATATTCCATTTTAGCTTCTTCAAAAAAAAAACACAAAACTAACTATTAAGTAAAAATATTTTTGGCGCCTCTAAAAAATGACCCTCTAGAAGGCCGCCGTGTCCGCTATGCTCAAGGCCGCTCCTGCATGCCGCCCTCAATCAATACAAGTTCACGGGCTCACAACTTAGACGTGACATGATTAATCCATGTCAAGTTTACAATAACAACGAAAAAAACAAACATAAGTTAAGTTAAGTTTTTAATCACGTAAATATGTTTTCCAAGTAAATATCTCAAACTTTACAGCAAGAAAAACCTAAAACTTAAATTTTCTGGAGCCGATGTTAACCTATTTGATACTCCCAATTTGATGTCTTTAGACAATCTCAATTTGACGTTGACTATGTTGGAGTTTCAGAAATTTTTCAAACACTTATGACATGTTTCATTCAAAAAACGAACATGTATATAAAAAAAAAGAAACAAGAAAAAATCCACAAAGTAAGATTAAAAAATGGTTATTACGGAATCCATTATCGATGAGGAAGTTGATGATGTCAAAATTGTTAGGTTCAACATTTTAACTCAGATTAGAATCACTACATTGTAATGTGTGCGAATTTCATTGGTGCTTACCATTTCCTCAACATACCCAAAAGAAAGCGTAGCCATGCAAATTACTATTACATCATCTTATATTTACCAAGACTTAATCGAAATTCACCAAGACTAATTAGAAAAACTTTTATTTTATGCTTAACAAGACATATTTGTACTACATTATTACCCTTTTCACATGTGACTTGCAAAACAATTACTCTTATTTAACAGACATGCTAAAAATGATGAAGATGAGGATCAATTACGTAATTATCACTTCATATGTCCCATTATTCACAACCCGTTATATGCGAAAGTGATTGGAAACAGAGGCTTCCACATCTCAATCTAAGGTAGAGAAAAGTGTCATTATCACGCAATCAAACACGAGCAAATGATTAACTAATTGTCCAAAGTGGGGTATCACTAGCAGCATATGAAGTGATATGTTTCTATGCACAACTTCAATTTGAAGTATCGATGCAACATAATTAGGTAGTTGCACCTTCATATCAAAATGACGTTGCCACATCATTAGAGTCACATGTATGCATATCAAATACCTATTTATAATAATTAATAGAAGAGTTATGCTATCAATACTCTCTTTTGAGCATTCTCTCTAATACTCGCTTTTTATTGGTTTAAATCATTGTGGATCTACACTTTGAAAATTGAATTCATAAAAAGTAGTGAAACATACATTGATTCCATCCAATAAAAGAGTGAGTGTCAGAGAGTGTTGAAAAATGAGTGTTGCTAGCATTCCTCGTTAAGGGAATACCTTGACTATATATATTTTCCATCAATACTCCATGTTTTGAATTCAAAGACCTGAGCTTTGACTTCAGCAAGTTTAAAAACTTCCTACGTTCTACACAATTCTGCATATGCTCCTTCAACTTTGGTCTACAACATACAAGTACTTACACAACACAAAGGAACAATGCAAAGGACTAAAACTTGGGGAACCATCGATTCTCAGATTGTCTGAATAGAATTAGATGTGCAGTCCTTTTTACAGTTTCTATGCGCCCTATGGACCAAATAGAAGGACTGATTTTCAATAACCTTGATCTAAACAAGTGGTGACTTATATTAGATAGTTCATCCAAGTGCTATGCTATTTTATATAGCAATTATTTATGGGTCTTGTTAACCGGTGCACTTGGGTACTTGTTTTGGTTGCTTAACCAATGCCCCAAGGGCCACTGTTTAGCATTCTCCATTATTTATAAGATCTTTCTAACTCATCACTAGTGTGACTTGATTTTTATCCAATAGTATTATTTTGAATTTTTATACCTAAACTAAAGCAACTTGGCATACACTTGATTATAATCAACAAAAGGGATTAGACCACATGTATCAGGTCATGGTGAAAAAATGGTACATTTGTCTAGTGCAAAACAGAAAAGAACAAAACCATTACACAGGTACCAAGGGAATCAATTACAAACACAACAGAAAATTTACACACATATTGAAGCTCAAGTTAAATAGAAGTATGCACAGAAATTTCCAATCACATGACAGTTCCGAAATATAGATTGGGATGTACATAGAGATTGAAAAACGGTGGCGGTCTGACCAGCTTGCACTGGATCAGGAATGACCAAAACATCTAGCTATATTTGAGAAACAACTAGATGGAGATGGCTCTGTATTAGTCTCGGGTTTCTTTTGAGGAAGCTGCTTAAAAAATGCTTTCACAGCTCCAGTTACCCCATCCTCATTTTCCATAGCTTTGGCAAGTTCAATTGCATGCTCCTTTACCTAGAAGTATAATGAGCAGTTAAATGTAATATTTATGTTTATTCAGAGCGCACCAAACACAACCAAGAAAGAATGCAACCAAAACTGAGATTGGTTTACACCTCAAATTTTGAGGCCACGCAATGTAAATATAAAACGTATCTAAATACATCAGCCCATCTCACAAATATAAACCAAATAATAAGTTTCAAACATGGAATTCAATGTTAATTGATCTCGTCGTATGACTAATGGTACAATTATCACAGCTTCAACAAGATTGTGACACAGTAACACCCGAAAAGCAGTTTGCCTTTGTAGAAACTCTACTGCAAGATAGAAAGGTAAAGTGACAACGGGGAGTGGCTACATTATGTTAAAGTACTTTTATTGGACAATTTTGATGCTGATTTGTCATGGGTCGGTCTATCCACTCCCAATTGGAGTATTTTTAGGGCATGTGGTTTCCTGTTCAGCCTTGTTTTGCCCAAATTTGTCAGTAGTCTTTGGATTAGGTGTTTTCCTCCATGGCCAACGAGAAAGACTACATCGAGTATATCCAACTTAAAGCAGCCAAACCAGCCTCTAACCCGGCTATTATTGCCTAATGCCCATAGAATAGATGTCTAGCTTGCACATATATTTGTTTTGGATCATAAAAAAATATATGAGATGAACTTCAGTAGTTTGGAGTATTTTTCTCATAAGCTTGTTGTATATAAGGGAAACACTTCATTTATTTAATAACATACATTAATAATTTGCAAATCAACAGTCACATCACACCAGAAATTTATCCTCCGAATCTACTTCTGAAAGAAGCAAGCCCGTTTCATTTGGCTGATACACAAAATTTTAAGGAAATTAAATTTTTATTTACCTTGGGATCTAGCATAAAATTTATGGCTTCAATCAACTTAGGAAGCGAAAACTCGTCAACTGGGATAGGAGGAGGGCCGACTCTTCTATCATGTACTCTCTCACCCCAAAAGGGTTGATCACCAAAAAAAGGAACTATGGTCGTTGGGCACTGCCACAAAAAATATAAGTTATTAAAAATAAAACCAAATGATATCATATTTACAAGGGATTCATAAAGGTATTATTTCTTACAGCAGCTTTCAGCCCTGCAGCTGTTGTTCCTGCTCCTCCATGATGCACCTACAAAAAATGCATAAAAAAATAAGAATTTAAATTGCTAAATAATTGAAAAGAAAAACTAAAATAAATTAGTAATTTGATAGAATTATGACTTTGTCGTTATCTTCAAATGTGATTTAAACCTTTAAAAAATAATGAACTAAGAGTATTGAACTAGATGATCTTACCACTGCTTTACATTGTAAAAACAGCCAATCATGGGGAACATTATCCAACAAGTATATAGAGTCCTTTGGTTCTGTCACTGGGAAAACAAATTGTTAAAGAAACAAAACTAATAAACAACTAAAACGAAAGCATGAAGAAGCAGTATCCTTACAGTCCCCAAGCCCTCCCCATCCTTTATTGATGATGCCCCTCTGTCCCGTGGTTTCCAGTGCTTCTACAATTATTTGTGTCATCTTTTTTGGATCTTGAACAGGCTGTAACAGAAATGAGATAAGTATATAAAGACGGGGGGGGCATGAGATTAAAAAGTACAAAGAAATTATTTGTTATGTAGGAAAATTTTGTCTTACAAATAGGTTTTGAAAGATAAATAACCGGTTTTTAATCTGATATGTACCCAATTTTAATCCGAGTTTTTAAAAAATCGGATATTTTTACAAACCAAACTATATCAATTTATAAACCAAATTTATATCCGGTTTATAATAAAAAAAAGTGGTCATGGTTATGAATACAAATCCATATAAGTGATTTATAAATGGATATTGTTTGGTCGGTCAGAATGTTCGACCATGCACACCTCTACCAACAACGTCATCTCCGCTACGCTTATTTTATTCTTGTGTTGGTTCTTCACCACCCAACACTCTGTACCATATAACAGTGTCGGTGTTCCAGCTGCCCGAGAGTTGGGACAAGAAAGCTACAACAACAACAACCAAGCCTTATCCCATTAAGTGGGGAGCCAAGCACCAAAGAGATGTGAGGATCTTTATTCCTTCCCGAAATAATCCTAAAACATCTAAACATCCTGAAAAATCCAAGCATTCTCCTCCAACAAAAAGGACCACAAAATTGTGAACTTGGCACATTTCCACCAAATCTTAACCTCGTTCTTTCCAAACCAAATAAATTTTATTTACAGAAAAGTCTCCAGGTAGTCAGGACAAACCTGATATAGCCCATCAACAACTAACAGACTTGCACAAGCAATTAGCAAACTAACAATGAAAAGTAGGTGCATTACAGATTAAGAATGGCTGCTTTAAGTCTGCATCAAGTATCTTTAAGTTAATAAGATTTAGACATTAAAAATGTCCAACTTTGGGTGAAGCAATCTGCCCATGCTTGGTTTAGAACAGTGTTATCAATCCCCAATAGGGGTTGTAGCAACTGTCCCTGAAAACGCTATAGTGGGAACTGGGAATCCTACTGTACAAAAATGTGTATAAATTCATATACTTTATATAGTATAAAATATATAACTAACCAAAAATGACGGAAAAAGTGAGACAAAGTGAGAAAAGAGAAGCCCTAGAACTGCTTTGGTGTTTTTAAATTGCAAAATTCCTAAAATACCCCAACCAAAAAGCCATGATGATTACTTATTCTTGAGGGCTTTTTGGAATTTGCGACCCCATTCTAAATTGTGCCCGCTACGCCAAACCACTCTACTATTGTTTATCCTGTGGTGGCCAGGGCCGATAAAGCCTATAGCACGCTATTGACTACACTGGTTTGGAAGGTTCCTACATCTATCATTACCACATAGAAATCATGTGGACAAGATACATGCATGATGCAAATAAAGACACTCACCAGGCTACCAAACCCAATGTAAATCGGCTTGTCACCATCTTCAAGCCATTTTACAAGGGACTCGGGAGGTTCATAGTTTGATGCTAGATCAAGAAAGCAAAACCCTACTACATCAATTTTCGGTCCCCAATCTGCAAATAAAAAAATAATATATTTATTGTTAGTAGAATTTTCTGAATAATTGTATTGAAAATATACAAGAGACTGTACATTTTTAGACAAGAGAGAATCCCTTAAAAAACTAATAACAATGAAGGGAATGAATAACTAATATTTACAATAATAAATATTCCCCCCAAGCTGAAGTATATGCATTATATGCATCCAACTTGTTAAATATATGATATGAGGTCCTCATAGAGATTAGTGATTATGAAAACTGAATAATATATTTCAAGTTATAAATAATGTACAACCAGTCAACTACTATTGAGTTTATATAGGCTATTCTGACCTAATGGGCTAAAATCTGAACCGACAAACCTTGAGACACAAACACAGTAATGATAGACCAAAACAGCAGCAAAAAAAAAATGTTCTGGAATGCATTATAGACATTAAAAACAAATCGAACAACAAGAAACCTCCAACACACTTCCGAAACTTGGGACCCAAATTCTAGATAGAATAGGTCACCACTATCGGGCCACTAGAGTCACGCTTCAGATGTCAAGTCCTAGACGTGGATTAAATCTCATATTTTTTGAGATAAGGTCTGAACATAAGTTTATAAGTGGGGTAGGATCGAGTTAGCCCAACCCAAACTCTATTAATATTCAATACTACACATCCGAAGCATAGACTAATTTGAATGGAATAATACGGACTGCAACACACACCCTCACACTCAAGACTGAACCTCTTAAGCATGGAGAAATGTGGGTAGCGCCAGTCTTTATATGGTCAAGGATAGACTCTAATATCAACTTAGATTTTGAGTATAGCTCAACTCAACAAAACCAGATTATAAGGTGAAGGTTGTTCAAGCCATATAAGTTGTAAACACTAATGAGGGTATGCACACAAGATC
>Ga0315913_1007805_pt1 | contig 12771 bp, 13 predicted proteins | sample MpolsnodulesMG_FD_207736 | JGI IMG/M metagenome (GOLD analysis project Ga0315913, IMG submission 207736) | Medicago polymorpha root nodule microbial communities from Los Angeles, California, United States - small nodules | ecosystem: Host-associated > Plants > Roots > Nodule | place: USA... | reverse complement strand
AACACATCTACATTTTACTATTGTCAGATCTTACCAAAGATCAAAAGTGAATGAATCAAATATAACAGAGGTTGAATAATTTTTTGACATTTGAAAACTAAAATTTAAGATAACAAATTAAACAAAACGACATTCAAAAACTAACAAATAAAATTATCACAACGTTGGAACTTCTGTGAGTCTAAATTGAGTTGTATGATCACATTAGGCTAAGAGCAATCACACGAGTGTCATCCAAAGTCTCAAGGCATTACGACATGGATCATATTATTTATATGTTGTTCACATCTACTCTTGCATACAATGTAAAATTTTAACTTACACTTAGCACATTAACATCTCTCCATTAAGTGTCAGACTCTCTCGTGATCCACGACCTAGAACACTCCCGCTCCCCTACAACGTTGAACCAGGATATCATACCACAGTTGGACATTCTGGAGGAGCCAACAATAATGTGGATCAACACATCGGAGAAAGGGCAACAACACAGTGAAAATGAGACTACAGTTTCATCCAAAACTTTAAGGCTTAAGTATGAGTTTTTCACTCTTTTGATGTTCTACCTGCACTCTTTCATCTAATGTTGAACTTTAACTGACTTTTGCTACAACGCAATATTATCTCCCTTAAGTTTGACGGAATTCTAGCCCGTGCTTGGCACGGGTGTCCATGCTAGTTACTATCATTTTCATAAGCTTTCATTGTATATCCTGAACTACTTTTTCCCTTCAACAAGGTTATATATCCCAATGATTTCCCTTCACAAGGTTTTTAATGAAACTGAAGGTTGTTCACTTGAGTTTTGATATAGTCCTCCAAATTTGTAATTCTTCATTGTTTCTTTTTTCTTCTTTTTTATTTTCATTTATTAATAACAGTTTTGCTTGTGGTGTTGCCAATGATTGTGAGAGTTAGAGTGTTAACGTAGTTGGGATGGTTTTCTATATCGTGATGCATTTGCATCTCTTCGATTTTCTATATAAAAAATGATAGAGTAGCATTGAATTAAAATAATATTCCTTGCAAAAAAAATATAAAAAGTGGTTCTCACCCTTTTTTGGTGTTCCAGCCGCCGCTAACCCTACAAATCGAAACCCTTTCTCTGATTCAATGTAATGTCTGTAGCGGTGGCGCGCGCCCTCCACACCACCATTGAGTCAGTTTTCCTGTCCATTGATCTGCAATCACTAGCATCCATTGCTGGTTAGTTGTTCCTCGTTCTATTACAGGTCCGGTCCTAGTTGGGTCGTAGTCGTCGCCGTCATCTACGGCGGTTGCTGCTGTTTCTAATAAACCAATGGGATTCTCAGACAAGAAATTTGTTCGTTTGATGTTTTATGGTGTTGAAGTCGGTTAGTGAATCTTTCCTCTTCACCAGATCTCTGTGAGTTTGGTTGATGTTCGAAGATCTAGGTTCGCTTCGACGCCGTTGCGGAACAACCTTGACATTTAAACTGACTGTGGACTAGAAATGGCCATGAAACTCACTATGTTGCAGCATAGTGAGTTGTAGATGTGGATTCTGTATACGTGTTGGCGTTCGGATTCGTCATTTTACTGAAGTTTCAAATCAAATCTGCACTTTTGGGTTCCGAGCGTGTGGGTTTTGTTAGATGGTAGCTCTATTTGACAGGGAGATTCAGATTGATAGGCTAGAAATGGCCGTCCAAACTTGCTGTCTTGTGTCTTAGTGAGTGGTTGGTGGGTGGATTCGCTATCGTGTTGGCGGCCGAATTCATTGCCATTGGTAAAAGGTTGAAGTTCAGACTTGTGCCTAGACTTTGCTTGTATGATCGCTTGTTGTGGGCTAGAAATGGCTGATTAATCTATTGATCAGTCAGTGTGCGTGGATTCGCTAATTACCATGTTGGCGGTCGAATCCACTCCCCACTTTAAAGCATTTGTCCGTGGTTATCTATCCCATCATCTTGTTGATTGACATGGGACTGTATGGATTCGAAAGAGTCGTCAATGCTTGTTGTTGTTGTTGAAGGGAGTTGATAGTATGTGATCCGATTTCGTGTTGGCGATCGTTTCATTCGCCAAACTTTAGACCCGCGCTTAATTGTTAGAATTGTTTAAGTTTGGATCCACTTTGTGGATCTTTTTTTGGTTTTTCCTGCTAGGGTTGTTGATTGGATGAGGTTTTATGTCACCCATTTTTTATATAATTTTTCCCTTTTTTAAATAATATATATGAACAATTGACAACAGATTGGAGTAGGTACCAACTTAGTTGGACACTATTTTTTTTGATGTCATTTTGTTCTTGACTTATAAAAAAATAATATAAAAAGTTTTAGTTTTTTGAAATGTATTGAATTGTTTCCTTAAAAAAAAAGTGTGGGTTTTTTATTTTGACGAAAAGTGTGAGTTGCTTATTTTATTTATTTATTTTTTGTATAATTTTAAACAAATGTGTACAAATTGCATAGTACTCCTTCCGTCCCAAATTGTAAGAAAAAAAAATCAAATCACACTTATTAAAAGAACTAAAGCATAAGAATTTGGAGTATAGATTTTTGTGTTTCCTTTGGAATAAGTTTCATGGGAAGATGTAAAAATAATTTTCATTAACTATTTCTTATGGAGAAAATGGAAGAAAGAGAAAATTGAATGTAATATGCATTTAATTTTATCAGAATAAGCAAAAGTTTTTATTAGAGAAGATGATTTTTTAAGAAAACAAGATGAAATAGGATTAAAGTTGGTCTTTTTTGCCTACATTTTGGGACAAAGAAAGTGAGTTTTTTTGCTTATATTTTAGAACGGAGAAAATATGATATCGGTTGATAATAGTTTATGAAACTCAATGTCCCTTTAAATATAACTATTGAAGATATTTTGATCAAATTTAAAATCCATCTCTCTTCCCAACAATTGAATAATATATTATCCTTCTTTATTATAAGAAAAAACATGTTTTTAGATTGATTAAATAATTGATATGTAATCTATAATCTCTTATTTATAAATCTTAACTGGTCAAGCTAAATTTAACACTAATTCTAACCTAAAAATTTCCCTCCTTTGGCATTGCATTAATTGCTAGCAAACATTAACCTAATCTTAACCTAATCTCTAAACTAATATTTTCCCTCCACTGATTATCGCATTAATTGTTCATTCCAATTTAATTTTCAAATCATTGCAAATTAATTTTAATATTCTACTCCAAACCTAATCTTAAAAGTGAAGTTCAGAGACTGATCCATATCAAGCTCTTAACTTTCAAGGACCGTAACCCAAACATCCATGGTAATCCTCTGCCAAACCATGGGTCTTCCGTCAATACGATTCAAGATCACCAAGAAGCTAGCCTCATTCTTAGCGTGTAGAACATCAAAACTCCTTTGGTTCTGATGCACATCAAGATTTATGAAGTAGCTCTATTCAGTCATAACCATGCTGCCTGTGGGGCGTGCCCCGTGAATCTGCAAGGATGCCTGCAAGTTCAAGATGATATACAAGGACTGATGGATAGAAGGGAACTTATTGTTACAAAGAAAGATAGGAGTCTGTGTTTCATAACTCTTGAGTTTCACATCCTAGAGTGGATTAAAGTGACATTCGACAGCGGGAAGCTAGCTGTCACCCTTCTAGTGATCTGTTTGCTAGGACCTTTGCCGTATACTTTCGAGAGAGCTATACCCTACAAATATAATGCTACAATCTTGGAAGATGGTCAGAAGAGGCCCATACCTCCTTTAGCATCTGTGGTCAGCATCGTTGATAGTAGCAAGGTTTTGAGAAGCGAGCATATTCTCCCAACGACAGTTCAAGGAAAAACTAGTGCTCTAGTTGTGGAACAAGTACAAGCACAAGACCCCGGTAAAAGTAAGGATGTGGGTCAGTCTAGTGTAAACATTAACTCTGATTTTGATGAAGTTTGCAAGATGATCAAGAGGAGTGAATACAAGATAGTGGACCAAATGCTGCAAACACCTTCCAAAATCTCCATGCTGTCTCTATTAATGAACTCTGATGCCCATAGATAAGCGTTGATGAAGGTTCTGGACCAAGTTTACGTGGACCATGACGTGACCCTCGGTCAGTTTGGAGGCATAGTTGGGAACATTACTGCTTGTAACAACTTGAGCTTTAGGGATGAAGAACTCCAAGAGGAGGGAAGAAACTATAATCTGTCTATACACATTTCAGTTAATTGCAAGACGAACGCTCTGTCCAATGCGTTGGTAGACACCGGGTCATCCCTGAATGTAATGGCCAAGACCACTCTGGACAAACTCTCATATCAAGGTACGCCTCTGAGGCACAATGGAGATGTAGTGAAAGCTTTTGATGAATCGAGAAAATCAGTAATTGGTGAAATAGACCTCCCCATCACAATCGGATCCCATGTGTTTCAGATTACCTTTCGAGTTATGGACATCCAAGCTGTATATAGTTGCCTACTAGGAAGACCCTGGATTCATAAAGCTGGAGCGGTGACATCCACACTCCACCGGAAGCTGAAATTTCTGCGAAATGGGAAGTTGGTGATGGTAAGTGGAGAGGAAGCTCTGCTAGTAAGCCATCTGTCTGCCTTCTCATTCATTGGTGCCAATAGTACGGATGGGACAACATTCCAAGGGCTCTCCACAGAGGGAGAAAATTCAAAGAAGAGTGAAACATCTATGGCTTCTCTAAAAGATGCACAAAAGGTGGTGCAGGGAGGTGTAGCTACAGGCTGGGGACATTTAGTACAGTTTCCCGAGACACAAGCGCAAGGAAGGTCTAGGTTTCTCTGCCAGCAAATCAGGTGTGATCATCAAGCCAAATGGGGGGGCTTTTCATAGTGCCGGATTCATCCATGCCCCACCAGAAGCTAATGTGATCATGGAAGACAAGTATGAAGAAGTGGCACCTGCTTTTGTGATACCAAGATGAGTCTGCCGCAATTGGGTCGCTGTTGACGTCCCTTCTTTTACTCATCTATCTAAGTAATATATTTGTTTGTTTGTCTTTTTCAAAAATCCTTTCATTCCGCCCAAAACGAAAGTGAACTCATGTAGGGCTTTGTTTTAGCTTCAAGTATTTCTATTATTAATGAAAATTGTCGTTTTTATCACGACTTTTATTTTATTTTATTTTATTTTCTTGCTTTTTCTGGAAAATGGTGACACAAAAAAACCAAAACTTATTTTTTTTCTTCTTTTTCTTTAATCAATTTCAAAAGTTTGCATTTATTTGTTTACTAAAAATCAGTCATGAATCATATGCAGACTGAACATCAATAAACCCGCTGAACACAATAACCCTATGCTCCCTCCCAACTTTGAGTTCCCTGTCTACGAAGCTGTAGAAGAGGAGGATGAAGAGATTCCTGATGAGATTAGACAATTACTGGAGCAGGAAAGGAAGGCCATTCAACCTCATGAGGAAGTAATGAAAATTATCAACTTGGGTTCCAATGAAGAAAAGAAAGAGATCAAAATCGGGGCACTGCTTGAAGGAACTATCAAGGAAAGGGTAATTGAGCTCCTTAGAGAATATGTTGATGTGTTTGCATGATCGTACAGAGCTATGCCAGGGTTAGATCATGAGATTGTAGAGCACATACTGCCTTGAAGCCTAAATGTTCGTCGGTCAATCAGAAGTTGAGGAGAACTCATCCTGATATGGCTCTCAAGACCAAAGAGGAAGTATAAAATCAAATTGATACATGTTTCCTTGTTACATATGAATATCCTCAATGGTTGGCCAACATAGTGCCCGTTCTGAAGAAAGATGGTAAGGTCAGAATGTGTGTTGACTACCAAGATTTGAACAAGGCTAGTCCGAATGATGATTTCCCTTTACCTCATATTGATGTGTTGGTTGACAGTACTGCCAAGTCCAATGTCTTCTCCTTCATGGATGGTTTATCCGGATACAATCAGATCAAGATGGCAGTTGAAGACAGCGAGAAGACATATTTTATTACGCCTTAGGGCACTTTCTGCTACAAAGTGATGCCTTTTGGTTTGATAAATGCAAGTGCTACTTATCAGAGGGGCATGACCACTCTCTTCCATAACATGATGCACAAAGAGATTGAGGTTTATGTAGATGATATGATCGTCAAATCATGCACTGAAGAAGAACATGTTGAATATTTGCTGAAGATATTTCAACGGCTAAGAAAGTATCAACTTCGTTTGAATCTTAACAAGTGTACTTTTGGTGTTAGATCTGGGAAGCTCTTGGGCTTCATTGTTAGTCAGAAGGGTATTAAAGTAGATCCAGACAAGGTCAGAGCTATCAGAGAAATGCCTGCTCCGCAAACAGAGAAACAAGTTAGAGGATTTCTTGGACGATAGAATTGCATCTCCAGATTCATCTTCCATATGACTGCTACATGTGGGCCAATATTCAAGTTACACCGCAAAGAACAAGGGATTGTTTAGACGGAGGATTTCCAAAAAGCCTTCGATAACATCAAAGAGTATTTACTAGAGCCTCCGATTCTTATCCCTCTAGTTGAAGGAAGACCACTAATCATGTATTTGACTGTGCTAGAAGATTCTATGGGTTGTGTACTTGGGCAGCAAGATGAAACCAGAAGGAAAGAACATGCTATTTACTATTTAAGCAAGAAGTTCACAAATTGTGAATCTCGGTACTCCATACTTGAGAAGACTTGTTGTGCTTTAGCCTGGGCTGCCAAGCGTCTCCGTCATTATATGATTAATCACACTACTTGGTTGATATCTAAAATATCTAAGAAGTACATCTTTGAGAAGCCTGCTTTAACAGGAAGAATTGCTCGGTGGCAGATGTTATTGTCCCAGTATGATATTGAATACTGAACTCAAAAAGCAATCAAGGGCAGTATCCTCGCTGATCACTTAGCTCATCAACCAGTGGAAGACTATTAGACTATTAAGTTCAACTTCCTTGATGAAGAGATCATGTATTTGAAAATGAAGGATTGTGATTAAACGTTGCCTGAAGAAGGTCCAGTTCCTAAATCTAGATGGGGTTTGATATTCGACGGGGCCGTTAATGTTTATGGTAATGGAATTTGGGCAGTCATCATTACTCCTAAGGGAACTCATATCCATTTTTCTGCTAGGCTGCTATTTGATTGTACGCACAACATTGCAGAATATGAAGCGTGCATCATGGGTATTGAGGAAGCTATTGATTTAAGAATCAAGAACCTTGACATATATGAGGATTCAACACTCATAATTAACCAGATCAAAGGAGAATGGGAAACTCGCCATCCCAGCTTGATCCCTTACAAATACTATGTAAGACAGTTGCTGACTTTCTTCAACAAAGTTGAGCTACACCACGTCCCTCGTGATGAGAATCAGATGGCAGTTGCTCTAGCTACTTTATCCTCAATGTACAAGGTGAATCACATGAATGACATGCCAACTATTAGCATCCGGTGCCTTGAAAGGCCCGCTTATGTGTTCGCAGCTGAGGAAGTTCTTGATGACAAGCAATGTTTCCATGATATCAAGGTTTTCTCCAAAGTCAAGAGTATCCACTCGGGGCATCCAACAAAGAGAAAAAGACTTTAAGAAGATTGTCCAACAATTTTTTCCTGAATGGAGATGTATTGTACAAAAGGAACTTTAACATGGTCTTGCTCAGATGTGTGGACAGGCATGAAGCAGAGTTATTGATGCATGAGGTACATGAAGGCTCTTTCGGAACTCATTCCAATGGGCACGCAATGGCAAAGAAAATGTTAAGAGCAGGATATTACTGGTTGATAATGGAATCTGACTGTTACAAACATGCCATGAAAAGTCACAAGTGTCAGATCTATACAAATAAGATTCATGTGACGCCGACTGCCCTTAATGTTCTTTCTTTTCCTTGGCCTTTCTCTATGTGGGGCACTGACATGATTGATCGGATTGAACCAAAGGCTTCCAATGGACATCATTTCATTCTAGTGGTCATTGATTACTTTACCAAGTGGGTCGAAGCAGCATCTTATACCAATGTGACTAAGCAAGTGGTGGTTCGGTTCATCAAGAATCATATCATTTGCCGCTATGGTGTCCCTAAGAGAATCATCACTGATAATGGAACGAATTTGAACAACAAGATGATGAAGGAATTGTGTGATGACTTCAAGATTGAACATCATAACTCTTCTCCTTATAGACCTCAGATGAATGTCGCAGTCGAAGCTGCAAACAAGAATATTAAGAAGATTGTGCAGAAAATGGTGGTCACTTACAAAGACTGTATGAGATTTTACCATTTTCTTTACATGGATATTGTACATCAGTGCGCACTTCAACATGGGCAACCCCTTTCTCTTTAGTATATGGCATGGAAGCAGTGCTCCCTGTGGAGGTTGAGATCCCGTCAATGAGAGTTTTGATGAAAGCCAAGTTGTCTGAGGCTGAATGGTGTCAAAATAGATATGATCAGTTGAACTTAATCGAAGAAAAACACATGACGGCTTTATGTTATGGACATCTATATTAGAAAAGGATGAAACAAGCTTTTGACAAGAAAGTTCGTCCCCGTGAATTCAAGGAAAGAGACATCATGCTCAAGAGGATCTTATCATTTCAACTAGTCTCCAGGGGCAAGTGGACGCCCAATAATGAGGGCCCCTATGTCGTCAAGAGAGTTTTCTCTGGCGGTGCGTTGACTCTTACAACTATGGATGGTGACGAACTTCCCCGTCCTGTGAACACTGATGTAGTCAAGAAATACTTTGTCTAAAAAATATATATGAATAACTCGGTAAATTGAAAACCTGAAAGGGCGGCTTAGGCAAAAATGAGCGTCTCGGTGGACTGAAAACCCGAAAGGGCGGTCCAAGAAAAAACTAGAGACATAAAACAGAAAAATAATTATCCTGATAGGTTGAAAACTCGAAAGGGCGATCTATGGAAAGGTTAAGGACTATGACAAAGTAAGTGCATCAGATTAGGCATCACTCACTTGGGGCACTTTAGCTGTCAGAGGACCTCCTATTTGAAGCATCTTAAAATAGTGGAATTCAAAGTTGTTAGGGAGAGTAGCGAGTATTGTATTCAATGTACCTTTCCCATGTTTTACTTTTTTCTAAATTTTGTAATCTATGGAGCCACGCAATTGGTCGGCCACCACTCTTTTAATCAAATTTGAGCATGTGCCCCTTTATTTGGAATTCCCATTTATTCTATTTGCAAAATTTCTTCCATTTTTAATATTTGGAATTCCCATCCATGCATATTCAACATGCACGCAACATCATTTATACATGATTGCATTGACTACCTTGTGTCTTGCTTCAGCTGTATCACAAAAGTGTCTTCCCTAGTGTGTCTGGTCCATAGATGTCACCAATTAAACATATTCCAAGTGGCAGGTTCCATAAACAAACAATTAGTTTACAAATATTTTTCAATTTCCCCAGTGTCTATTCAATTTTATTTCTCTTCAGTTTTACATTTCATTAAACTATCTTGATAACGATAGTAGGTAAAACCTGTTTGTCTTGTCTTCATTAAGCTTCCCTGATACTGGTAGTAGACAATCTTATTTCTCTTCAGTTTTACCTTTCATTAAGCTATCCTGATAACGATAGTAGGTAAAACCTGTTTGTCTTGTCTTCAATAAGCTACGCTGATACCAGTAGTAGATAGTTTTATTTCCTTCAGTTTTACCTTTCATTAAGTTATCCTGATAATGATAGTAGGTAAAACCTGTTTGTCTTGTCTTCATTAAGCTATCCTGATACCCGTAGTAGACAATTTTATTTCTCTTCAGTTTTACCTTTCATTAAGGTATCCTGATATTGATAGTAGGTAAAACCTGTTTGTCTTGTCTTTCATTAAGCTACCCTGATACCGGTAGTAGACAGTTTTATTTCCTTTCGTTTTTCCTTTCATTAAGCTATCATGATACCGATATTAGTTAAAACCTGTTTGTTTGTCTTTCATTAAGCTACCCTGATATTGGTAGTAGACAATTTTATTTCCTTTTGTTTTACCTTTCTTTAAGCTATCCTGATACCGATAGCAGGTAAAAATTGCTCTTTGTCTTCATTAAGCTACCCTGATACCGATAGTAGACAAATTCGTTTCCTTCTGTTTTACCTTTCATTAAGCTATCTAGATACCAATAGTAGCTAAAACCTGTTGTTTGTCTTCCATTAAGCTATCTTTATACTGATAGTAGACAAAATCATTTCCTTCATACTTTACCTTCTTTAAGCTATCTCACATTAATAGTAGGTAATACCTGTCAGTTTGTTCCCCATTGAACCTATTTTGTCCCCCAGCAAAGTCGGATCCCTTTCTTTAACGAACTCGGGTATCCTTTTCTTTGAATCTTTCCCAAGTCCGATCATCTTTACCGTCTTGCATTCATACTTGCATCACGAGCATTGATGGCATTTCAGGGTCCAAATTGGCGTACTCTGTAGTTAAGTCTCTTCGGCCCGTCGAATCAAAGATTTCATCTTCGTGTCCTCGCACGAAGAATCTTAAATAGGGGCATCTGTCATACCCCTTTTTTGACCATTTAATTCTAATTTTACTCGTCTTTTAAAGACGGGAATTTTCGTCGTTTCAGACTGTTGGGTATTTGTATTGGCTGCATTCTTGCTAAAACAAATATCCTTGTATGTGTTGTTGGAACCAATGTTCCAACATGTGGTTAGGCATCTCTGTAAGATGTTGAAGACGATGTTTCAACATCCTGGCACGGTACAGTGTGCCTGGGTTCATGCCTTTTTGTATGCGCGCCCTTTATTGTTTAAGGAAACAATATTTCCTTATCTTATTGACCAAGCAACGCGTATATCTTTAAAGAATCAGTTGTGAAATATTCCTAAAGTAGTATTTATATTTTAGGAAATATTTTTATTGTTTTGCTCTATCCTAAAGATGTTCCGACATTTTAGGACTTTCCATATTTGCTTCTGATTTCTGTTTTGTAGATTAGCTGAACCGATCTGCTTTGTTCTAAAGCCCAACTAGACCTAATTGATCATTAAAGCCGTCATTCTAAAAAGTTTAGATTTTTAGGGTTTTGAGTCTACATGTGCTCTACTCTTGTATCATGTTGATGCAAGTTTAGTACCTTTATTGTGAGCCTTTCTTGTATCGTTTGTGATACATGTTTAGGACTGTGTGTTGAGTTTGATACTCTTGTGTACTACACCGAAGTTGTGAAACAAGGTGCTAGTTGTGTGTTTAAAGGTAACTTCACCGTTTGAGTTTGAGTTTAGGTCTGATAGGTCACAGGGGCTGCGACTGACCATAGGATAGTGAGATGGGATCTCATATCTAGGAGTTCCTATGTTGAAGTCTATACGGGTAGGTCCTAGGTCTTTAGTGTGAACGAGGAGATTGCTGAGAGCTATAGAATAAGGACTACACTAGTGGATTTCCTTCTTGGCTTGGTAGCCCCCAGAGTAGGTGTGTTTGTCACGGAACTAGGTCAACAAACTCACTGTGTTCTTTACTTTCTTGTCGTTTATTTTCTTGTTTTTATTTTTGTAACACCCATACTAAACATATCTAGAAAGTTTAGCATGTGCATTATCTTTAGTACTAGATACATTAAAATTTACAACATAAATTCTAAGAATGAATATTTTATACAACAACATGCGTTCGTATAATCAACAATACAATACTACACGTCCAAAGTATATAAAATACATCCTTAAAGTCCAAGACATCCTGCAGCGGGTACGAACGAGCACTTGCTGAAATATCCATCCGGCTACAAGCTTGCTAAAACAACCTGTTGATCTGCAACAAATAAGGATTGGGATGAGACATAATGTCTCTGTGAGTTCTACCTAATCCTAGGCTATAGGTAACCTCAGGGAAAACCTATGGTCACCACGTGTCTACAATACAACCTGACGGTTGATTATACGTGTGTGGGTCATGCTTGCCTAGACGGTCGTGCATACTAGATCCGTCGTAGGTCCTTCTTAACTTGCTATATAGGTCTTGACTTATACTAAACGTGTCATGGCGGTTAAAGGGAACCTAAGCCCGCTGTGCCAAGATACACTAAACGTATCGAGGCCTAAACATAACATACTCATGACACGATCCTAAACCGGACGATCGGGGGATCTCTAAGATCGTCATCGGCATAACTTCATGTATCGCTCTACGTACATGAACCTGCATAAATCTGTACATGGCTAACCGTATACTATAATCATATCGTAATTACACGTAGTCATATTCATTATGTTAGAGGTTAGCGTTGAACAAACATTATTATCTGAGTTCATTTTACGGAATGCACCGGGTGGAGTAACCCCAGCCACATTCCACTGCTGACCGGCTAAATTCCCTATCTGAGGGCTAGAACCGGACTCCCTGGTTGTGAAGGTTCCCTATCTGAGGGCTGGCCTACCCAGACATAGTCTAGAGCTTATCTGAAGCCACAACATAACTGATTATAATTATCTGAGCATGATTTAATACATATATCTGATATGTGTCATACCCCAATTTTTGACCTAAGGTCTTACTTTCATACACCGTTTGCTCTTGAATAGTCTCTGACTTTTCCGTGAAAATTCGGCAGAGAGGTATTTTAAAACACCTCATTTTTGTTCCAATTCGGACCCTCTTCTCTCTTTATTTTTATTTCTAGTTTTTTTTTATTTACTTTTATCTTTTAAAATTCCATCTTTTATTAATTCTCTTTTATTTTTAATTTTAATTTTAGTTTTTAATTTTAATTTTAATTTTAATTAGTCATTTTTCTTTCTTTTACTTTAATCACTTTTATTTTTAGTTTTTACTAATTGTCCAAAATGTCCAAAAAATAATAGTGTCAATG
>Ga0315913_1007804_pt1 | contig 12772 bp, 8 predicted proteins | sample MpolsnodulesMG_FD_207736 | JGI IMG/M metagenome (GOLD analysis project Ga0315913, IMG submission 207736) | Medicago polymorpha root nodule microbial communities from Los Angeles, California, United States - small nodules | ecosystem: Host-associated > Plants > Roots > Nodule | place: USA... | reverse complement strand
ATAGGGAAGTATATACTAATTTTAGTTAATTGAAGTTACAAAATTTAACTTTTGCAAAATCATCGTTAAGAAACATAGAGAAAAAGATCAGTTTAGTTTACCTTTAAATGGAAGAATTCCTCTTTTGACAAGCTCCTCGAATTGCAAATATGCCACAAACCCACAAGTAGAAGCTGTCCAAAGCTGTATCTCTCGAATGCCTAAATCCTTAGCCACTCTTCCAGCAAAGTCATAATTGCCATCAGCAATTATACAAGTAACTGGAATATGAGGTGATGAAGTGTTGAGCTTACTCACAAGCTCTTTGAAAGGAGCATAGCAATTTTTTCTAGTTGCATCACACAACGTTGGAATATCTTGTGTAGCATCTTTATCAAATGGAGGCAAACCATCAGGTATGGTCTCAAATTGAAAATCTGGTAGACCCTTCACAAAGTCAGCTCCAAGAGACTTTACCAAACGTTTGTGGTTGAATTCAGTGTTCACAAAGGTTATGTGAAAACCATTACAACGTAGGAGTTTGGCTAGTTGCATGAAAGGGTTCACATGGCCCTGTGCTGGAAATGGTACTAATACAACATGAGGCTTTTGGCTATGACTATGAGGAGGTGGAGGAGTATACTCTATTTTATTTTGCTTTTCTTGAGACATTACTGTTGGATTGATATTTTTGTGGATTTAAATGGAGCACTTATGTTTGTGAATGAATAGGGTGAAGAAGAAGAAGGACTAGTAAAGTAGTACAATGGCGGTGAAGCTTTCTCCTTGCTATCTTGTCTATATATATAAATATATATGTAATAACAATATAATAGTAATTGATTGCTTTATTTTACTCCTTAAAATAGTAGGACACACCGGATCGCGTGTTGCGCTCTTTTTTTTTTTTTTTACATAGCATAGTTGATTTACAACATTAAGTGTTCAGAAGCGACGAATTATGGATCCGAACTAGTATCATTTTTTTGTTTGAAGAAAATCCTTGTTTGTCAAACGTCTTTATCAAACTAGACTCTTGATCCATGCTACTGCATAGGTCATACCACGTAGAAGTTAATTAAATTAGTCGCAAAAATGTAAACATATATAGTTAATAGAAGTTTTATAACAATTTAAAAATATGTTCCCTTCTAAGATAGCAATAACAACAAAATGAAATGGTAACATACATAACAAAAATGTTTGAACATTGAACATCAAGATACATTACGAAAGACTTCGTGATAAACAACATTTGAGGTCATATTAGTGTTCTCTCCATCTTCGTCAACAATTAGTATTTTCAAACCTTATTTTGAAGTGACTCTGGAAATTGCAACGTACAACTGACCATGTGAGAACACATGACTCGGCAAATAAATTCTAACGTTTTTAAGTGATTGCCCTTGACTCTTGTTGATTGTCATAGCAAATGAAACAGATATTGGAAATTGTCTTCTTTGAAATTTGAAAGGAATTTTAACATCAGACGGTGAAAGAGATAACCTGGGTATGAAAACTTTTTCACCGATGTTACTTTCAGATATAACCTTTGCTTCAAACACAAATTTTCTCATTCTGGTTATGATTAACCTTGTTCCATTGCATAATCCTAACTTTAGATCAATATTCTCAAAAGCATAATTGGAACTTCAATCTCCAATCTTATCTTGTGATGTGGGAGTCCTGAAGCATTTATTGTGTTGAGAAATTCTAGAGTGTGGACATCATTAACAACATCACAATTCTCATTCTGTGTCAATGGAGTATCATAGCTCAAATATGTCTTCTCTTCACCAGGCATCAAATCTAACATGTAATCATTGATCTGAAGTTTCGATTGCCATCAATATTTTTCGCAAATCATTAAATTGCGCTCATAGAAATTAATTGAATTTTCGCATATCATTAAGTTGAATTTTCGCATATCATTAAGTCTTAACCTGAAATTTCGATTGCCATCAATATTTTTTTAACCATTTGATATCCTTAATTAAAATTTCCTTCATAGCATGATTTTCGTGATCTATACAATATTTTTTGTTAAATGCTAGTTAAAACTAAAAGTGTATTATTCAAACGAAGAAACATTTTAAAACCATTATTTTGGCTCCATGAAGGATTATGGTACAATATTAATTGCTTGTAAAAATCATCCATAAATTGCATTTAAGTTCAATAGTCAAACGAAGAAACATTTTAAAACCATGAATTTGGCTCCATGAAAGATTATGATACAATATTAACTGCTGGTAAACAATCATCAATAAATTACATTTAAGCTCAATAGTCAAACGAAGATACATTTTAAAACCATAAATTACATTTAATTTAAAAGAGAGCACATTAAATTGGAAATATATTACTTTTTATTACATTGAAATCAAAAGAAAGCACATTAAACTGGAAAGATAAACCATAAATTGCATTAACATGTAAAGAAAATTCAAAAACATCAAAATGGATCTAAAAACATAAATCCTAAAAACTGCACACCATCAATTGCACTGCAGACATCAAACTCTCATGACAGCTGGGCGCTTGACTTGGATCTAATGGAGCTGAAAAAGATCAAAGATTCAAAGAAATTAGTGCAAGTTCAAAAATATATATGGAACAGAACATAAGAGATCAAGAAAGAAGATGAAAGATGGTTAGATTTTGCGGTGTTATTTGTACCCTTCAAGCAGTGCAAGACTAAGAGAGTTTGTGCATCACTTTCCATTGTTAAGTCTAAACTGTTTTGACGTAAAAATGATGGCAGAAGAGGATAATGAAAATGCATTCGTTAATATACATGGAAGGTTATGAGATCTACGACTGAGATGTAGGGGTTGGTTGACTCAAATCATGAAACATTAATACATGAAAGTTTATGAGATCTACGGCTGAGATGAAGGGAGTGGTTAACTGAGTTGATTAACATTAATTACGGATTAGGGAGGGAAAAAGAGGATGATTAGCACTGTTTTCAATTGTCATTATGGCATTTCTGTATGAGAGAGAAAGTGAGGAGTTTGAAAATAGAGTTTGAATCAACAGCTGTGATTACGTGTGTGGTTGAGAGATTAGATTAGCAATAATTACATGATTAAGAGGGAAAAATGCAAGGGATTAGAGCAAACATGATAGCTCATCAAGTATAGCTTTTATAATAAAGGATACTCCAATCATTAGTCTACCAGTGGTAGCTACTGCTTGAAATTTATAATACTTGCTTGAAATTTACTGCCTGCACCATTAATAGGGACTTTATGGGACTACCAGTCCAGTGGTCCACGTTTGGGACCGACATTTCTGGCTGGGCCTAACATCCGTTGGTTTAACTAACTCATGGGGCATGGCAATTTCTTGAAAATTGTTGTTCACACGTATAAGAAGGCTGAAACACACATATAAAAGATCGTAATACCGCTCTGTAGTTAATTGCCATCAGTTTCGTTTTTCATCGGCAGTTAACTGCTGATGGAACCCCGACAGTTAACTGCCGCCGATTCCATCGGCAGTTAACTGCCGCGGAAAACAATTATGCAGACAGTGAGTTCTGCATAATGCAACCAAGCCATTTTCGGTCAGTTTCTACCTATAATTCAACTTGAGCATTTCCAGAGGCAATATTATTCGTACAACATTGATACTCAATCATAAACAAGAAAAATGCATTATCTTTTACAGCTATCCATAATTAAATTAATTCGACATAGACTTAAAATTACACGAATGTTTAAAATTCATCAAAACATTAAAGAGTGTCTATAATTAAACAACACATTACATATAATTAAATTAAATCTCTACTGACATTCTACGCAGTTGCAGATGGAACGAACATACATATATAATATATTATCTTCCACCATATTCCTAAACATAAATCCGACGTCACTATCGTCCCGAATAAGTCAAGGCACAGAGTTCCCCGTTTTCCACGCATGTTCATCTTTATCTTCTCCTAAGTCTATGCAAGGCCTTTGAGCAAATAAGTGACGTGTATATTGATTTTCACCAAGATGCTCAAATAAGTGTTAACTTCTGCCTTCAAATCATCAATTGAGTCGGTCGGCGTTATCATAACTTTAATTGTCTTTTTAAAAGCGGAGTGTCGAACACGACCTTCAATTTTTGCAACCTCGGACATGTTTCACTTCACAAAAGCTTTATGAACATACATTAGAATGAAATAAGTATTGCACTAATAAGGAATAAATAAGTATTGCACTAGTTTCACCACATAAAAGTCATATTTTCATATATTTATATAAATTACATAATGATAGTTATATAATGGCCACAAAAAATTGGCATTACAATATCGACCCAAAAAATATGTCGGTGTAATTTCTACCAAAAAAGAGGATTAACACCGACAAAAAATCACTCATCAATCACCAAGTGATTGGGGAAGATCAAGTGAAATAGAATCTTCTTTATCTTCCCCAATAATTTCAAATTGTTGCTTTGATTTTTCGAGAGTGTCGCACAAAATAGGTTCCGCTTTGTTTGACTTCTTTTTTGGTTGGGCCAGTTTATCTCCCTTTTCAATAATCATGAAATGTCGGAACAAATCATAATGATCCAAATACTCATCTTCACAGGTCATTGTTTCTTCATTCTTGTGATTGTGCCACTCCGTAGATGATGGAGGTAGTGGACAACCATCCTTCCAAAAAATAAGCACAAAATGATTCGGAATTAAGTCAAGACACATGATGGGGGTTTTTTGCTTAGCCGATGGTGGTCTTCTTAGTGGGAAAAAAGATTCTGATTTTCAAATTTCAAGATTTGTCAACAAGACCACACACCTTTTGTAATAATTAACAACAATGTGTCCCATGTCTGAAAAAGTCAACCACTTATCAACATGTGCAATACCACTTATATTTGCGGGAGGATGTAAGCCATTTAAAATGTAGTTATAACTATTCTCACCCGCATATACTTTCACATAATCATCTCAATGATCTTTCAACTCTTGAATAAGATGTCTACGAATCATGATGTGACTTTCTTCGGTCAATCCCATGAACTCGGCTATAGCCCAAAACCCACAATGTACAGGGTCGGCCCTTGGCATAGGTCGGGAGTGCGATGGCCTAGGACCCATGCCGGTAGGGGGCCTTAAAAAAATTTATGGTGGGGGGTGCATATAGAAATATTTGGTTTTTGGGGGTGTATATAGCAAAATTTATTGAAAGGCCCAAACATTGACATGGTGAAAGGCTTGGCAGAAGTCTGATGTAGCTCAAAAGTAAGTATTTTTGTGTATCGTCTCCACAAAGACTAGCGCGATATTTAAGCCGTTCAACAATCGTTGTCGTTCTAAACTTATAGTTCAAATGATTGATTGATTAAAAACTAATCTAAATTGGAATATAGCAATAAAATTGAGACGAGGTCGAGCAATTCACGCCTGGGGTTAAAGTCGTCGACCAAGCATTGAATAATGCACTCTTATGATTACCTAAATGGATTCTAGTTTTACTCGATATTATCACATATCGCTCAACAACATCATTCGTGTCCAAATGATGTCGTGATTTCTAATGGGTCGTTTAAATGTCGATTTCCCAAACTATTAAACAATCCATAGTCGATTACATCGTTGTATTGTCGATTTCCCAAACTATTAAACGATACAAAAGTTTTGAGTTTCAATATTCAAAGTGATTATCAAAACCTAAATTTCATGTCTAGAATTAAAGTTTTGCTAGATTATTCTAACCCTAGATTCAAAAGCATCTTTCAACATCATTTCAAATCAAAGATATAACATTAAACACAAGAATAAAATCAACATCAAGTAAAATATTGTTAGAATCATATATTTAAGTATCAAAAAGAGTACATATTAACTTGATCAAGTATCTCTAACCCCAAAGGATAGATTTAGCTACTTACTTTCATAGTAGCCTTGCAAAAATGGAAGAAAAGATGAAGATTCATGACAAGATTCATGATGTCTCAATCTTGGAAAGAATCCACTTCTAACACTCTTGCTTCATGTTTCTCTCTAGAAATGCCCTCTCTCTCTCTCTCAAAAATGGAAAAATAGCAAAAAGAATGAAGAAGATTCACCAAAAATGAGAGAAAAGCTATTTATATGGATGAAGCTGTCAGGGCACGCTTAAGCGTGCGGGAGGACGCTTAAGCGTGCGCCTGGAAAATCTTCCATTGGCCATTGAAAAGCTGTCATGTGTGCCTTATCCACTGCAGATGAAGGACTATGCATAAGCGTGCTGGAAGCGTGGAAGGGCTCTGGTTACTAGAACTTGCACGCTTAAGCGTGCGGGAGGATGCTTAAGCGTGCAGACTTTGGTTCATGAGTTTCTTTCTTGATCCTTGCTTGTATTTTCCTGCACAAAAAGGGCTGAGTAAGGCATACAAAACATAAATGGCATTAATGGACATAATTGAAGCTTTTCCATCAATAACTTGTAAAACAAATCACCAAAATGCCTAAACTAACACATGAATTAGATCACTTTTGAGCACTTATCAAAGCCTGTTAATGTTTTTTGCCCTTTTGGCATGATTTACTACACACCAATATATCACAAAGATTTCTATATACACCATCCTTATAGCAATTTTTTTGTTCTTAATAATGTGCAAAAAAAATTATAATAGAATAAATTGATGATAGTTTTTGGGCCCTTTGTTCCTAAGAATGTGCCTCACTAATATTAAAAATATTGGTGATAATTATTATCCAAGAAATTGGGATGATTTTATAACAAAACAAATTATATTTTAGTTGAAAAATGGCCTACTTGAGAAATTAATTTTAATTGTCTTTCAAAGGTTCCAAAAAATTAATTTGGATCATGAAACTAATGTGAGACACACTTAGGATCATGAGACGCATTTAGTATAATGTCAAAAAAATTTATGCTATTATTCTTAGGTGCTAAAATTTCAGTATACTTCCGAGATACTATTGTTCTCTACTTCTGCGGTATTTTATTTTGTTTTGGTGTCTATGAAGTATTTGATTTATTTATAGATGTTGCTTATAAAACATTTATTTGGTATTAAAAAAGCGGAAAAAAAATGAAATGAAGACCTAATAAAATCACAACAATGAACTAAATAAAATTATGATGTACTATGTAAGGGTCCCTTTTCTCATATCATGCCTAAGGCCTATAAAACTCTAGGAACGGCCCTGACAATGTACATCGCCTAGGGGGAGCAGCTGGCTATTTCATCTGATGAAACATCGCCTCGACACTTAACTGCCGAAGAATTCAAAAAACCGGCGACAGTTAACTGCCTGGGAATAGTGAATCTGGCGGCAGTTAACTGTCAAGGGGTATTTACGTCTTTTACATGTGTGTTTCAGCCTTCTCATGTGTGTCAACAGTAATTTTCCAATTGCTTCCATTAGGTAAAATTTAATATACATTTTTGTCATAGAAAATCATTTTGCACGTGGAAAACACTATTTGTAGAATAATCTAAGGGCAAGTAGTCTTTCTTTTTTCTTTTTCTTGAATGACTAATAAAAAATCACAATAGTCTTTCAATATATTAAAATTCTAAAATAGTTCATAATTGTATCTATGTTAGTCAAAAATCTAACATTAAAAGTTTCATTAATACTTTCATATCAATCACTCAATATATTTACTTATTATCAGATTAGTCCTGATAAATACTTGTTGTTATATTAGTCTCTATAAGAAAAGAGTTAATGTCAACATTAATGAGCTATTTTAATTTCAAGGACTATTTTAACTAACACAGTCAAGAACTATTTGACAGACTATCATGACTACTCGATGCATGACAAAAATAAAACGATATCCATTCATTCAAATTGATAGATTACATCGGATACAAACATCGCTAAAAACGTAAAGGGTGAATCTGCGAACAAACTTACAACACCCAAGTTAATAGCATAAAACGGCAAAATGCCTACAAATAATATGATAAAACCTAAGTCACCGAAATTCACATGCTTCAGGATCTTCAACGTTGATGCACAAATCATTGGTTGAATTTGTAATTGATTGATGCCGATATTTCAATAGGAAATAAACGAACACCGCGACAAGACGCGAAATCAAACGTCGCACAAGACGACAAACAACACAACACTGCACTTAGACGACAACATCACAAAAAAACACAAAAGAAAAAACTAGATATATGTGAAAACCACTTATTTAGATTGAAAGAAAAGGGAAAAAAAAGGGAAAAAAGATGTCAAAGGGTGATTCTATATAAAACAAAAAAAGGACCTAAAACCACCTCTCCTCGATGAACGAAGGAGAAAGAAAGTTTAGAGAGAAATTGGAGTTTCTCTCACTAGAAAACTAGAGCCAGCTATATGAAGTGATTTGTTTTTTAGGAAAAAATAACTATTAACCCAATAATATAATGTATGTCCTCCTTCTCTCCTCCTCTTTCTTTAAAAGAAAAATAGCTATCCAGCATTCAATTAAAAAAAAAAAAGGAAACTATCCAACATTTAATTATCAGTTTTTGACTCCCTACAGAATTTTCTCCTTGTGGTTTGTTTTACTCTTTGTTGAAACGAAAAACCAATTTATTGTTTTGCCATTCATTAAGTTCCTAATCAGTTTATTGATTAATTTTTACAATTGCGGTCGGAGATTATTGATGACTAAATTTGACAAGTACACTAAACCGTTTTCAAGTAAAAAAGTAGTAAGTAAAATCGTCTCTACATGGATTATCGTTTCAACTAGACAATCAACTATACTTGTATGCACTCTACGGGTATAGGGTCATCAAAGCTACATGGTTTGTATGCCTACATAAGGTTGTTAGAGTGAGGCCTTACTCTCTAAGAGGTAATTGAAATATGAAAGAATTGTGATTCCTAAATTGTCATCTAAAGGCTCCAACTTCTTATATGAATCTTAGAAGTACATCTCGTACCCTTTCTTACCTTATTAGTTCTACAAACGGATATCCCTATATCGTCTATCTTAACAATGGGAAAGAATAAAGTTTATAATGTAACACTTAAAAAAGAGTGACCAGGGGTGTCCTCGGGATCACCATCCATGTCCCTTGTTTTTAGGTTCGATTGAGTTTCACTAGATATGTCACACTCCTTAGAATTCTTAAAAGCATTGAGGCTTTCGCATATACAAATTAAACAAATCTCATAATAACTGAATAAAAAACTTGAATTAAATTTTTTAACAAATAAATAGAGGTTCATCTTAAAATTTTGCCAAACTAGGGTTTAATTATTCATGGTAATTAAAGACAAATTACAAAAGAAATAAAACATGAATAATTGAGGAGACTCTACTCCCTTGATGCTCTAGCGTTTGCCTTCCATTTGAACCACTTCGTTCTGAATGAGAATGTGCGAATGTGAGGAGTTGTATTTGTAAGCTAATTTTCAAGTGAGTTTGGGCTAAAAAAAACTGAACTTTTTCCTAAAAACCCGTGACCAAAAACAACAAAAACCTTTTTTTCCCCACAAAGGTGCACATGCCCCCTGCGTAGTCTTATGCCCGCCGCACAAGCTTTTCAATACAGTTTTGCACACCCCATGACACACGACACTTGTTTCAACGTGTTTCCTGCCCCCTCTTCATCTGTTTGAGTGCTTTCCGACTCCAAACTTGTCTTGGGACTTTAAACAAAATTTCTTTAACTTGTAATGTCTTCAGAGACTCTTGAATCTTCATTCATTGTCTTTCCAATTTTTTATGAGGTGTTTTCCTTTGCTGAAGTACATGATTTTTCAGGGAAATTCACCTAAAACACCTAAGAATTGATTGACTTAGGGAAAACTAAAATTACACATTTCGTCATGAAAACATTACACAATGATGTAGATGTAATCCGTAAATTACACATGTAGATGTAATTTGTTCAATATCTAATTTTTTTATATTTTTTTTATGTGTAATTTTTTTCTTTATAATATTATATATTTTTCTTTCTCATGTTTAATCATGTAGATGTAACGGTTGAGAAAAGCGGAAAGAATTCCACTTGAGAGAATCTATTCCCGTGTTGTAAGAGCACTTGTTAGCAAAACTCATAAAAAAGTTACACATGTTGCATTTTAGATATCGAACAAATTAAACCGCATATATTTTGATCAAATCAAATTGAATTTTTTTAGAATAGTCGTCAAAACCTTATTAAACTACATGTAAATTTTTATTTTATCTCAAAACCGATTGAAACCGTGAGGATTGAAATGGGTATTTGTTAAAAAAATAATAGAAAAATACATTGTTAGTAGGTTGGTTGATGTGATTCGTGAAAGGGCGTGACGTGTACAATATGCTCCCCTTGCAAATGGAGGAAAGAATGATCGAAAGACAATGCCACTCATTTTGACCCAAAACACACCAATCTTTCTCTATCTGCAAACAAATTGAATACAAAGACTAATTCTTTGTTTGAAATTCTCAGATCTCGAAAAATGGATTTTCTGCAGAATCAGAGAGTTGAGGTGATAACCATGGCAGTAGCTCTTGTTGCCATTCTTGGTGGTACCGCTTACTATTACTATCTCACCAAGAAACCCAAAGGTTCCTTTTTTTGTCTTCTACCTTCTTTTTTTATACTTCTTTTCAATTGGGTTTTGTCTTTGTTCTTATTTCGTTAAGAAAATTGTTTGTGTTTGTGTCTTAGTGGATGTTTCGTGCCAACTTTGTATTTGACATGTGAGATTGCTATGTAGTTCTTGTTTGTTTCCGCAAATTCTTGAAGAATCTTTCAATTTCATTTGCTCATAAGATGACAATTTTATTTGTGTAGTTTTATGTATTTGGTGTACATGTGTGTTATAATGTTTTCTGCCAAATGCAACTACTCTAGGTTTAATTTATAGGATTTAATATCCATACACAGACAATGTAAATCATTTTTACACGTGCATCCAATCAAGCCACCCAATGTAAATATATTTAAGGATATTTTAAAAGCTAATTTGAGAAAGTGGCATTGTGCTGTTATTTGATTGGATGCAGGAGTAAAAAAGTTTTACAATAATTGAAGTATAGTTGGTTCTTGACAGAGTTTCTAAATTTGGAAGTCCTAGTAGTAATTTAGGTATTGTTTGAATTGAGAAAATGTTTTCTATTTATATATCTTGTTTAGTTTTGATATAGTTAAAATTTTTTACAGCGTCAACAAATTACATTTTTATCGTTTCTCTATTTGCTATACAAATCTTGTAAGACAAGAAACAAAGTGAAAACATAATGGTATCTTCTGCAAGCAAAAGTGTAAACAGGAAATGAAAAAAATAAAGGTTTTCTCAAAATATGGATGCCCTTAGTAGGGTTTGATTTTTATCAACTCCTCCCTGTTCTCCTAAATAAGGAATGAATGAATTTTGGCACAAAGCAATTTGACCTATATATTGCCCACATTTCAAGAAAAAAGAATATTGTGTCATGGGACTTGGTGGTAGATATAAAAACCATTGATAAGCCTTCATACAATAATTCAAGCTTTAGGGAGAAGTTGTTTCTTGACAATAATTAAAGTTTCTACATTTCTTGCTAGGGTGCCTGGATCCTGAGAATTTCAAGGAATTTAAGCTTGTTAAACGCACTCAACTCAGTCATAATGTTGCGACGTTCAGATTTGATCTTCCTAGTCGTAGCTCAGTGTTGGGGCTTCCTATTGGACAACATATCAGCTGCAGGTTTGCGTTTTGTTTCTTTTCTCTTTTACAATTCATTTCATAATGCCACTGCCTAATTTCATTTTCGCATGATGCGCTTTTTGTGTTTACTGTTTCACACTCAATGAAGGTCGAGCAATTACAATACTTTCATGCTGACTATGTTTGTTTGCTTGCAGAGGGAAAGACAGTCTTGGTGAAGAAGTAATCAAACCATATACTCCAACAACTTTGGATACTGATGTTGGATACTTTGAATTGGTGGTTAAGGTTACATACCACGAACTTATGTTTATTGTTAATTAATCTTCCTTTTTAAGCATACATATTGATTTCTGCTACCTGTATTTTTTTGCTAATAATTAGATGTATCCACAAGGAAGAATGTCTCATCACTTCAGTGAGATGCGCGAAGGGGATTACTTAGCTGTGAAAGGACCAAAGGTTCATAAAATTCTTTCCCTATATCTGTTTGAATAATTCATTGGCTAGATGTTATTTTGGTAGCTTCTGTTATACTTTGATCAGTACCTGATTAGCAAGTGAATTTGGCAAAATTAAAAATTATAGTTGTTAGTCCACAAAGTTCAAGTTGTTAGTTTAAGGTTTATGAATTTATCCATATACTAGGATTTGGTATTCTAAAACTATGCAATGCAAACTAGTTCGTAATATACTTCATTGTCTCCAGGGACGTTTTAAGTACCAACCTAACCAAGTAAAAGCTTTTGGAATGGTTGCTGGTGGCACTGGCATCACCCCAATGTTTCAGGTATTGAATTTGTAAAGGATTATCGAGCTTATGTGCCCTTCTTTGATCTTTCGTTTTTTCAATTTTTCAGTTTTGGATCCTTAATAATTATCTATTTTTTGTTCAGGTTGCAAGAGCTATACTAGAAAATCCACAGGACAAAACCAACGTAAATTTGATATATGCCAATGTCACATATGATGACATTCTTCTAAAGGTAAATCTTCTAAGCCTTTGTAGTTTGTATTGTATTTTATTGTAAGTTGTATGGAAAAATCAAAATAGTTCACCTCTGGGCATTTTATTTATGATTGTTCTACTGGCACTGCCATTTAATGAAAAAAACAAAACATAATAATTAAAAGATAAGGAGAGTGATTTTAATTGTGCTATGGTCAAGCATG
>Ga0315913_1007801_pt1 | contig 12776 bp, 6 predicted proteins | sample MpolsnodulesMG_FD_207736 | JGI IMG/M metagenome (GOLD analysis project Ga0315913, IMG submission 207736) | Medicago polymorpha root nodule microbial communities from Los Angeles, California, United States - small nodules | ecosystem: Host-associated > Plants > Roots > Nodule | place: USA... | reverse complement strand
ATGGAAAACTAAATTATCTCAACTTAACATGATCAGATATTTCTTTTGATGTGAGTGTGGTAAGTCAATTTTTTTAACGCTCCCTATGAAGGAAATTGGGATGTTGTAATTCACATTCTAAAATATATTAAAGGAAAACCACAAAAAGGACTCTTGTATGAAGAGAAAGGTCATACATAAAGCAATATCCTATCAATTTCTGGTTATTACATCTTTGTTGGCGATAACCTGATCTCTTGCAAGAGATAGAAACTGAATGTTGTGGCAAGATCTAATGCAGAAGTAGAATATTGAGTCATTGCTTAAACCACTTGAGTTATATGGCTTAAACAATAACTAATTGAACTAGGGTTTGGGAATGTTTCACATATGACACTCATTTGTGATAATCAGACAGCCCTACATTTCCCCTCAAATCCAATTTTCCATAAGATGACCAAACACATTAAGATTGTCATTTCATTAGGGAGAAGATATTGTCAAGAGACGTTATAACAAGATTTGTAAATTCAAATGTCAAACTGACATATGTCTTCACTAAATCATTAAGAGATCCTCAAATTGAGTGTATATGTAACAAGTTTGGATGATTTATATGTTTCAGCTTGAGGGGGACTTTTAAAATTATTGTAAATAGGATAGTCATGCAATTAGAGATATAGGGAAATATAAATACTTTAATTTATGACTCTGCAGATATAATATTCTCCCATGTGTAATTGAGGCCTATGAATTCACTCATTTTTCTTTTTATCAACAAAAAAGAAACCACGACACCCATGTCCCTTGTCCACACTCTGGGTGTCACGTATAAAACAGAAGCGACAATTCATGAAATCCATCCAGACCTCTACCATCTCCAAACAATTCTACTGTTAGTGATACATGAGAAGATTAGAGTGATTTGACAATTATATCATTGTGATTCATGTCTCATGCAATAGGTCTCTACTGAAATTTTTTACTCAGCAACTACAAACTATTCACAATGAGGAGAAGGTGAAACTTTAGGGGAGGAATTAATACCTTATTAGCAGAGGGAATTAGAGGTAATTATTTAGTTAGTTAGTAGGGAGATAGAAGAAATGAGGTATGTCGTCTATTGATAAGAGGGATTGAGACAGATAATTAGGTGGTCATTTGAGTGGATTGGGGCCACTATTGGGAGGTTGCAAACCATTGAAGCTATTATTATTGTTCCGTAATCATGGAAATGTTCCCTAATCATTGTATTAAAAGACGAGCATTTGATATACATCACACCGGATAGGCTTACACGAGGAAATGCGACAGACAAGCATCACAATTTCCATAAATTGAAATGAAGATTAAAAGATAATGTCTAAGTAAACTCACAGCAAAATCTTTGGGTACCAGTTCCACATTGTGAGTAAGAAGCATTTGATATACATCACGAGCAGAATGACCCACCGCCAGAATAACTGCATCACATTCCAACTTCTGACTTCTTAAACGCAATTCATCAGCGGATTCTGATACCATAACCCCAAGAACTTGTCCATCTTCTATCTGTAGATCATCTACTCTTGTTCCAAACTTTATGGTTACCTGCAAAAATGAAGCAGCAGTGTTAATTGGTCAGTATGAAGACAAGTGCAACAAGGAAAAATACACTAAGCAAGATAGAAAATTATACTGACATGAGATTATTTTCAATGCAAACAAGTTAATGGAACTCACACCCAATTCTTGCAGATGTTGCCTGAAGTTGCGAAGTAATGGAACCAACCTATCTGTTCCTAAGTGAGGCTTACCATCAATCAATATCTGTTTTGTAGCTCCAAACTGCACTAAAGTTCTCATAACCTAAAATGAAGATATCAAGTCAACCATTTTATGAACTGCAGTTAGACATAAGGGCATAATGGGTAAATTAAAACTAAATAAATCTTGTTGTTTTGTTAATTATCCTACTAGCTAATAAAACCTTCCCAAATAAAATATCTATGGTTGGGTCAAAACCTACCAGAAAGTAAAAAGGTTTTCCCACTCATTTTTTATCAAACTTCTATAATATTAGTTTTTCCTGATATTCAGGATCATTATGAGTAAAAGTAAACTAGAGGTTGTACACATGAAAGCTGAACTGAGAATTAAATTAATAAAATCTCAATAAGAAACAAAGTCTTTTAGCACTAGGTGAGGTCAGTTTCATGACTTTAAAGATGTCATAATGTCCTATCTCTCAATGGTTTTGTATATAGTTTTCATTGATCTTCCTCTCGCATGGTTGTCAAACATTCGAGTTAATTTTTAAACTCATCTTGGTTTGAGGTAAGGAATAACGGCCAAATCACATGAAGAATCCTTTTTTTATGGACTAGGTCAAACTCGGTCCCTGGATTTTAGACACTAGTGCTTCTAATCAATGAGCGGGTAATCCTTCTCTTTTCGCTAAACTTTCATTCCCTAAAAATACCTCATAACATCACTCTTGTTAACAAGTGATAGGTCTATGGTATATTCTCTAAAAATACCTCACAAAGTGCACGGATCTCCTCAAAGCTTCTTTTGTTTATATATTCGGAGTTTAACAATTCTTTGTAAACAGGACAACAAAATTGACATTTAAATTCGAGTGCAACTAACCGCAATGACACTGCCACTATTGCGTCCAATTCTAGTTACCAACTTTCCATCACTCCAGGTACCTGCACCACCCTGCCACACATAAGTCCTTGAGAAATGACAGTAAATAAACAAGTAAATCAACATGGGTGAAGAGTAGTTCAATTTAAAGCAACATAAAAAAATCACATGTGAGCTGAACAACTATATGTAAATCAACAAATCATCTCATTGCTGATTTTATATGCATTTAGAAGAAACTCCTAAAAATATATAGACATAGCAACCTAGATGGGTCTAAAAAGGTGCACAAATTTCCATTAACTCTAATAAAACTTCACAATAAGATCCCTGTCAAATGGGTAATGTGGAGAAAGTTCAAACTATAGGAACAAAGCAGCACAAATGGGACAAAGCACTCTCTCGTGTGCAATCCTTTGAACTAAATTGCATATTTGTCAGAACCTGACACTTCAAATAAATAATTGAATGAATTTGTAGCATGTGTCCAAACTACCTTAAATCAGAAGCGACGAATGATGCAACCATGAATGCAACATAATCTATTACGTATAAAATAAGCCATCACTAAAAGAAATAAATAGACATGTATAGTACAACCTCCCCAAAGCAGAAGTTACTTTCTAATTCCAAGATTCGCCGAACTATAAGAGCACCAATATCACGCCCCCTCTTTTCAACTGGTTGACCTCTTTCTATTAGCGTGACATCTGCACCAAGCTCTGCGAGAACAAGCGCAGCAAATAGGCCAGAAGGCCCACTACCCACAATTGCAATTTTTGGCTTTCTGGTATCCTGCTTTTTGTACAACTCTTTTGAGAAGATGCTGTGTCCATTTTCCCCTTTCACTAAATCTTCTTTATTTTCTTTACAGTCTCGTATAATACTCGTCAGATCACCAAAATCTCCTCCGTCATTCACACGTTCCACAAGGCCAACTTTAGGCTGCAGCTGAGATATAAAGTCCCAAGAACGAGGTTCGAGGCTGAGGAGTTTCTGGACATCCATGTCCACAGTATGCACAAATTTAGGCTCCTAAAATTGATAAAAAGCATCAGCAAATCATTATAAGAGGATGCAAGTGCAACAATGATAGAAACTTAACCATAATTTAAAACGATATTTCACTTGTTACAACCCAAATTCAGATGAATGTTTAAAACATCATTCGCATCAAATGAAATTTCACTACATTCATTCGCAAACATGTTGTTAATTTTGGATAATATACATATCCTTAGAGGTCAAAACTAAATAGTTAAAATATAAACCAATGAACTCATTAATTTTTAACCTGTGACATAAGTCAAGATTGCACCAAGTTAAAAAAATATATATAAAAAAATCAGTTTCCATTTCATATTTTTTACTATTAAATAATGCCACCAGTGTCTCATAAAAAACATTCATGACTATGATATGGGATGTGACAACAAGGTCTTCAATGTCTTCACAGCTGCAACGTGACTGCATTCATAGTCGTTGCATTTGACCGCAATGTTCAGGGTTGCAATGAAACCACATTTTGAAACCTTGAACGTCAATATGTAATTGCATTTTTTTCCAGTATTTTAATGATTTTTGTAATATAATACCTTAGGACATGTTTACTTCTGAAGTTTCCTGTTTCCATATCCACCGATAAAATGAGTATTAGAAAAGACATTATAAAAGTTTTTGAAAATGTGTTTTAATCCCATGGAAGGTTAAAAATTTACAAACCTTCCTATCATTTAAAGGTCACAACATCGGCGACTATTTAAAACCTTGAATATGACTATCTTATCACATTTTATTCCCTAATATTAAATATGTTTTAGATAGTACATTAGTGGTTGTTATCTTCTCGTCTTTCCTGTTCACATTTCCAAGTATAAAATAAACATTCAAGAATGCATTTTAAAATAGATTGAATGTTTTTGAAAATTCAGCAAAATTTCAAAAAAATTGATCTCTAGTTAGCTACTTAGCTTCTATTTTCTCTCTATCACAATTAAAAACAAAAATTCATAACTAAATGGAGTTCAAACCACGCACATACATAAGTTAATTAAACACTCATTATTGTGCTTTTGTATACGCTATTTCTAGAACAAAGATAAAATAAAGTCAAACATTTTTGGGTTAATACGTCAAATAGCACATGTAATTTAGGTAAGATCTGAAAATAGCACCTGTAAAAACAAAAACACAAATTTCACCACTGTAATTTATATTCTTCATAATTAGCCCTCATCCTGTTAAAAAAATTCCTCAAATAACCTCTATAATTAGGTCGAAGTCTGAAAATAGCCCTTGTAAAGGGCTAAAATATGAAGAATCTAAAATTACAGGGTTGGAATTTGTGTTTTTATTTTTACAAACGCTTCTTTCAAACCTCGCCCCAAATTACATAAATTATTTGAAGTATTACCCCAACAATTTTCATATAAGCTGTAATCTATAAGTTGTTTTCATAAACTATCCTAGAGAACTATGAAAATAAGCTAAAAACAACTTGCAACATGTCATACATTTTTTCCATAAGCTCTTCTAAACAGTCTCGTATATGTTTATGTCGGTAGATAAGCTCAAATAAGTCGGAAACATAACGAATGAATTCTATTAACATACCTTCCTAGCATCAAACGATTTTCTAACAACTGAAAATGGTTCTCGTGGTAACATCGAAGCAACCTGAAACAAAATAATCGCGCATTATAAAACGAACTTTAGCGATAGAGAAAACAAGGGATTAAAAATTTAAAATGAGTTGTTATGAATTATTATACCGGAAACTTGAGAAGCTTAGCAATAACATGAAGAAGTGCATCAGAAACTTCTAGAAAGTCTTTACCAGGGTCTTGATCAAGTGGAACAGCAAGGTTGCATAGTCTCCATGTACCCTCAAATTTGTTGCTCTTATTATCATTAGATGATAAAAGTTCTTTATGTTTTGACTTCAATTTTCTCTTCTCTGACGGGTACCGTTGTTTGCCGGTTCTCTTGTTCGCACATTTTATGGTGATGTTACTGTTGCGATGTGACTGGTTGCGTCGGTAACTGGGAGTTGAAAACCAGAAAGTGGTGTTCAATTGGTTTGAACAAGAGGGAAGAAGAAGAACCATGGTGACTGACTGAGCTTTAACTGCTTTGAGATGTTTTGTTGTTGGGGGTTTGGATATGGTGCTTTGTTGTTCCAAATTATGTTTAATTGCAATTTTGTCCTTCTATTTTATCACATTCACGATAATACCAACTCATTTTTAAGATAAATTTGTTTTATCCTTCATGTAAAGTAGAAGATGATATTTGTGACGATTTTTGCACAACTCTATTTAATATTGTTTTTTTATCAATAAAAGAGAGAAAAAGAAAATTATCATAAAGTATATATGGGAACTAGTCGAGATACCTGTGATATAGCACGGGTAGCGCAGTTGCGCCGTGTTTTTAGGAAGGACGTGAATATGACATTTTATTATTATTTGTAATTATGAGTAAATGAGTAATTTCTTAGTAACAAACATTAATAAAATATGTAGTTCACAAATGTATAGTTGATACAATTCAATTATTAGAAACATACATAACTGAAGGACAAAATACACGAAAATAGAAATAGGTAGGAATAGCTAAAAGGATTGAAGATAGTTATTTGAACATACACTACATAGAGGGAAACATCACAAATGATTTTGACCTGAGTTAAAGATCTCATCAATGAAGTTTGTAAACATTGCACTTGTCCATAGGATTGCCAATGGGAAATTTAAATGTTTCATCTCATTCCAGACTTATTAATGAGCAGGACATTTTCGTTTAAGTTGACGACTTCGAATTCCATAGTTTCTCCATTGTCACCACAAAGTCGAACGAAGTCATAGGTTAGTCTATCATTGACATAAATTCCTAGTGCTTCTGGCAAAGTCTGAGATAAGAAAAATGGTTAATATAATTAATAAATTAAAAAATATTAAATTTTAAATATATTCCATATATTTATAAAGAAAGTGAGTGAAAATAAAATGACTTAACTATTTCCTCCAATTGGATAGTTTCTTCAGAGATTGTTATGTCGAAGAACATTGTAGATGAGGGATTAGTAGATCGGTTGTGGAATGAATCAATTATGTTATGTGGTTCTATAACTTTGAATAAATTGACTTTGAAGAGACCTCTTCCTTGAAAAGATAATGCGACTTCAACATTTTCTGGGAACTTGTAGAAGGTGTCGTTTAATTTGGGAAAGAAGACTTTGTTCCACCATGGGAAAGTCCCTTTACCCAAGACACTTGTCGGTTTTGAACTGGCAAAAAAAAAACTCAGTTTATTATTTTAATGTTGTTTTCAAGCTTACTACTACACCTCCCCATTTCTTCAGTACACCACAAAACTGATTGATTAAAACATGAAATTATATTCTTCTTCTTCTCACGTACATCAAATATGAAAGAACTCATAACATAAGAAAACCCAGAAAAAGCTTAACATCAACTATTCTTCTTCTCGCGTACAATACTCAGTTTCAAACAAAGAACATCAACTCTTCTTCTCTGGTTCGACAACAACCTTTCTTTTGCAAGGGTAGTTTTAGAATTAGGTTAAAGTGTTGTTGAATCAGGCATAAACAATTAGATCTGACACAGATTTTGTTCCCAGACACAAAGAAAGGTAAGATTTTCATTGATTTGTTATCTTACAACATTTGTGAAACAGAAATGCAGAAATGTTGTAATGAAAATTGACATTTGAAATGTTATAATGTGAAATTGACATTTGAAATTTACAAATTTTAGATTGGAATTAGTTCACTATTATGCTACTTTGTTTGAACGAAAATTAATTTGGTCAAGTATTACAATCTGCAGACATAATGGATCTAGATGAAATTTTGCCTATTTTTCATGAAGAGCCAGAAACCGAATTTGCTGAAGGTGACCCAGAGGTGAACAAGAATTTTTTTTTTTTTTAACTTAAAATTGTAGTGTAGTGTTATCAATTTCCTGTTTGAGGGTGCTTTTCTGTTCAAATATTTATTTGATTGAGCGGTCTTTTGATTTTATTTTTTTTAAATTGACTTTAGCTTATCTTGAAAAGAAGTACTAAATACTAAATTTAAGCGGTTTTTTGAATTTTTTTTTTTAAATTGACTTTCCCCAAAAACAATTGAAATAAATGTGTTCAAGGTGCCGTTTATTTTCTCTAATTTCTTATTTTCTCTAATGTCATAAATTTGATGTTAAAATTTGACTTATAGGGCTTGGACAGCAGTTATGGTGCAAAGGAAGAAAATACTTCAACCGATGAAGATGCAGAGGAATCCAACAATGAAGGATTTTCCTGCAATTATGATGATGCAACAGTTGTGGATACTGCGAGTGATATTGACAAAATAAACTTGAAGGAAATGAGTTGTAAAGAAATAATGAGGTACCATTTTCTTGATCGGGAAATAGCATTTACGTTTTATAACTGGTATGCATGTTTGCACGGATTTGCTGGTAGGAAAAGTTGGGTTGTTAGGAACAGTAATGGCCAAATAGTTCAACAAACCTTTCTTTGCAATAGGGAAGGTCTTAGGGATATCAAATTTGTTAGTAGGAAAAGAGATCATAGACCTAATAGTAGGTGTGGTTGTTCAGCCAAAATCCAAGTCCATATTGATTTTAATAGTCATCGTTGGTACATTAAATTGTTTGACGATGCCCACGATCATTCATTTTTGGATGATAAGTATGAGCGAATGTTACCAGCACATAGGAAGATGACTGATCATGACAAATACCAAATGAAAACAATGCGAAAATCTGGCATTCCCACGTCACAGATATATGGTTATTTTGCTACACAAACCGGTGTGTATGAAAATTTAGGTTATACAATAAGAGACATGTACAATGAACAAATTAAAATGAGGGGTAGCAAGCGTTCTGATGCAGATGCTGCGCTTGAATTTCTTAAAGGGATGTGCACTAGGGATGATATGATGTTTTGGAAACATACTTTGAATATGGATGGAAGTTTTAAGCATTTGTTTTGGTGTGATGGAGTAAGTCGTATGAATTATTCTCTGTTTGGCGATGTGTTGGCATTTGATGCTACATATCGGAAAATAAAATTCAATACACCATTAGTTATTTTTTTCTGGTGTAAACCATCACAATAAGAGTGTTATATTTGTTAGTGCAATTGTCAGTGATGAGACAGAATAGAGCTATGTATGGCTCTTGAAAAAGTTTGTTGAAGCAATGGATGGCAAATGTCTGGTGTCTGTCATAACTGATGGTGATTTATCAATGTGAAAAGCAATTAAGAAGGTATTTCCTGATGCTCATCATCGGTTGTGTGTGTGGCATCTTATTCATAATGCAACTAGCAATGTTAAAAATCTGCAATTTGTAGTTAAGTTTAAGCGTTGTATGTTGGAAGATGTTGATGTTGTGAGTTTCAGCGTAAATGGTAAGAGCTTATATGTAAGTATGGTTTGAAGGATAATAGTTGGATGTTAGGGATGTATAAAAAGCGAAAAATGTGGGCAACTGCGCACATTCGGGGTAAGTTTTTTGCTGGCTTTAGGACGACTTCAAGATGTGAAGGTTTGCACTCAGGATTTGGAAAATATGTGAGTGTTCTATCAAATTTGGTTGATTTTTTAAACCAGTTTTTCCGTTGGCTTAATCACTTGAGGCACAAAGAAATTCAGAATGATTATGAATCTTCGTATGGAGAAACGGTTCTACAAACCCAACACAGACCTTTTGAGTGTTCTGCTGCAAAATTGTACACCAAGTCAGTTTTTAGGATGTTTAGGCCTATGTTGGAAAAGGCGTGTCGTTGCAAGGTTGTAGAGAAGTTGAGAAATGGTTCAGTCTTTAACTACATTATTTGTAAATACCCAAAAAATGATGTTATGTGGACAGTGTCATATTGCCAAGAAAATTTGACATTTGCTTGCTCTTGTATGAGGTTTGAGTCACTGGGTCTTGCTTGCGAACATGTTTTATATGTTTTGATTTATCTTAATATACTTGTCATGCCTCCTTCTATTGTTTTGGAAAGATGGACCAAAGGTGTCAAAGATGCTGTTAACGCTGCAAATGCAAGTAATGGTAGTCAACGTGATCCGGCTTTTGTGACAACATACGTTACTTTGGTCGAGCGATGTAAAAGGATGGTGAATGCTGCATTTCAGTGTGGCAAGCCAGATGAAATTTGTAGCACGAATGAACTGGTAGAAAGGCAGACAGAAAGGCTGGAGTGCTTTGCTAGAAGTGATGATCGTGAATCTTCGATGTTGGGAACACAAACTAGTGGTAGTGTAGGGAACCCTCCACGGGTTAGGCGAAAAGGTGTAGTACTTGCATCCTCATCTCAAACTGCTACTGGTAAGCCTAAAAGGAAGACACAAAAGTGTGGAATATGTGGATTTGAGAGACACAATAGAAAATCTTGTCAGCTTAGAGACGAAGCAATTTTGAATTCACAAATTCTCGAAGATTTTGAAATGACTAACCATGACGAGGATGACTTCAATGAAGATAGTGAAGATTGCAACATTGATTTGGTACGTTATTTATTTTGCATTTTAATATAGCTACACTCCGATATATACTACACTTCTAAATGTATAAGTGACTCATTATGTTATTATAAAACATGTAGGATGTTTTTTAAGAAAATGCAGGGGAGTTGATTACGGAGCTGAGACTGTTATTAAATTGGAAAGGTATTTTAATTAATAAAGTTTGTGTTGGTCGTATTCTACTTCGTAGTTGATAGTTAGAAGATTTATTTTTTCTATGTTTCAATTAATTGCAGGTATTCAAGTAAGGAGATTGTTAGATTTCAAGTATTTTTTGGTTGTGGCTTGGTGGAAACTTCATTTCTGGAATACTTTGCATTCATCATGACTGTCTTAATCCAACTGTTTTGTGGAATATTCATGTTTTAACGTAGTGCTTTTCTATTTGCTATGTCATATGACGAATTCAGACCATTTAGTATTTATTTATTTTGTATTATGTCAATGATTATGCCTAGGAACATTGAGTTGAATTTATGGGTGAATTGAATGAATGAATGAAATGGTAGTACTTTGAGGAATTACTGTTGTGTGGTTTTTTTGTTGTTACAAGGTCATAGTACCATAATTTTTATAGTTATTGACCTGAAACAATCAGCAACACCCTTGGTGAAATGTTAAATTGTCGTTTTGAAAAGCCAAAAAGTTGCTTCTACACAGTTACATGAATGAAACAAATCAACAAATCAATTTTATAATTAACGATAAGTTGCTAAGTCATCATGACTGTCTTAATCCAATTGTTTGAATTTTGTTTGTATCAACAACTCACACACAATTAGACTATCACCTACACTAAATTATGATGAGAGGTCCATACACTAAGCAGTCAAGTTTACCGAAATTAGAGATTTTGTTGACTTGAAACCAAGTACTTTTGTACAACAAATTCTTCTAAACTAAAATTGATTCTTCAAAAATAATTTACACAACTTATATACACTAAAATAATACAACAAGCGGGGAACCCGACAAGGATTGAAATTATTGAATGTTTAGTCTCTGTCACCGGAGAACTGCATAGTCTAGTACACACCAACGAAAAATATGGATTACAATCAGCAAGAGGAAGTGAAATCTAAAGTAATTAAGTATAAAAACTCAAATTAATCTTTCCATCAATTATAAACAAGGAACTTACGATTTTATAGAATTCACTTGTTAGAAACTTAAACTTCAGAACTGAAAATTTGAGGGTGATTATCAAGCAATTCGGTCATATAATTTCAAGAAAATTGTGTTCGTATTGTATCAACAGTTCACACACAATTAGACTATCACATACACTAATTGTGATGAATTAACTAACAATGACAAATTATAATTAACGATAAATCTTGCAAATGTCATCGATACAATTACAAACCATAGTCTATTAATACGATACACACCCATCGGATACTACATTATATGATCAAATTGGGTTCATAGGTGATAACCAAAATACACAAAATGAAGTTGTTACTCAGATAAGCTAAACACCAAAAGAATCTGAGTAAAACAACATAAATTGCCTAAGTGTTCGAAGTCACTATTGCAGGAGGAGTTATCTTCAGGTATGACATGCTTTTTGCTTCAACCACATCCCTTATCTGATTGAGTTCTCCCAACAACAACTTTGTCGCCGTCTTCATCCTCACGACTTTTTCCTTGAGTTGCGATAAACATTATGCAATGGTTATATTAGTTAGTGATTCGAATTACAATCTAATATGTTGTTGATTTCACTATGCTTACCTTTCCATTAAGAAAAGCAGGGGCAGAAAATTGTTCCATAGCTATCTAATCTAAGACGCAAACTCCAGAATCTTCATTGTTCAAGTTTGAAATAAGTATTACTAATATTAATTAGTTACAATAATCAATATATTTGGTGAATTGTTTCATTTTGGTTTATTAATTTTGATGTTAAGAATTGGTGTTTTACCTGCTTCCCGTACATGGAATTCCCTATCCATCAATGATGTCAAAACGACTAAAGTTAATCCACTTGTTATGGAATGTTTCACTATAATCTGGATCTACCATCATTTGGTAGATTAAATCAGCTTGTTTATATAAAAAAACAATAAAATTAATGATTCTTGAAATAAAAATATTGTTATTATGTGTTAAATGGATTGGCATGTAAATAATCAATTATTACCAATCTCTTGATGCGCGTTTTTCGGAATTCACTTGCCACAATGGGGCAATTGGAATCCAACTGGTAAATTTTAGAATCCTCAAGGTTGATTATCATGAGGTACCAATGCTCTGTGGTTGTCTTTATGGGCACATATATCTTAGAACACATCCAAAAAAAAATTGTCAAAAAACAAGCTACTGTCATTAGAATTTAAATGTAAATGTATTAGGTTCATAATTACATACAAATTTCAAGCTTGGATAAGGTGGCATCCAATGTGAACAATACTTTCCCTTAATTTCGGACAAAGGCATGCCAATAGTGAAATCATCCTATACAAAAACCAATCATGCTTAAGCACCGATGTTCGAGTATAGCTATACTCCCTCCGGTCTCAAATATAAGAAAATATTCATTTTTTAAGTTCATTGAATAATTAATGTATCTGCTTTACAATGTAGACCAGATACATTA
>Ga0315913_1007799_pt1 | contig 12779 bp, 9 predicted proteins | sample MpolsnodulesMG_FD_207736 | JGI IMG/M metagenome (GOLD analysis project Ga0315913, IMG submission 207736) | Medicago polymorpha root nodule microbial communities from Los Angeles, California, United States - small nodules | ecosystem: Host-associated > Plants > Roots > Nodule | place: USA... | reverse complement strand
TCCTAAATATATATATATATATATATATATATATATATATATATATATAATATAAAATGTACAAATTCAAAGTTACTATTCTAAGCACATGGTAGAAAAACTCTTAATTAAATTAAGACATAATTATATTCATTGATTATCTACGGAATATAAAACCACATATTTATATTTAAATTGTGTTAGCCATTTAAATTGTTATCAACTTTTAATAATTGCACACATAATAGAATCTAGAAGACTTGTCACACTAAGTGTAGCTCAGTGACAGCTGCCAGAGACATTATGTGCAGAGGTTGGAATTCGAACTCCGATTTTTCTACTTCTCTGCACTTTAAAAAGTGTATGATTTAGACCCTAAAACTAGTTGGGAAAAAAACTTAGAAGACCTATCTTTCTTGTACATTACATACTTGACCTTGAAGTTTTATGCCAAAATATCATTTACTTTCATTCTTTGACAAAGTTGGGGATGAATGCTTATTTATATATAATGTATAATACAATAATATTATGCTGAGATGAGATAATGGATGCCAAATGAAGAGGTCACATCTGCACGTGGTTGCCGATTCCTCTAGTTATTAAACTACACTGCCATTTTCCCACTAAAACCGTTGAGTCTTTCACCACCTAGCTGTTGCTAGCTGTCTTTAATATCCCTCCCCATGTGACCCTTCTTTCCACTCTCTCTCCAAAACCTTAGGACCTTATTAGAAAAACAATACATACAATCAATAACATATTACATTACACACATATACCATAATCTAAGAAGAAAAAAAAAATAGAGGGTAAAGAAAAACATATCATCATCATCATAATTGTGTATTGTACATGACACAATATGGTGCAGGTGTTATTGCCTCTCATCATATCTCTTTAATATACTCCTCTCTCTCTTGTCTCCCACTACTTTTAGAAGCCCGAGAACAAGATTTTGAAGTAAAGATTTGCGGTTGTTTGTGTGTTGGTTAGGTTGTTGAGATTTCTCTCTCTTTTCTTTATCTATTTTTTCTCAAAAACACAAACACTTATAAGATACATAACACAACACAAAACCAAAAATTTCGGTTAAACTTCCTCTATATTTGGGGTCACAAATACTCATTGGGATTAATGGCACAGTTACCTCCTAAAATACCAAGTACCATACCCCAAAATTGGCCATATTTTCCTCACCAAAGGGTATCATCATCATCATCCACAATGTCAAACATCACCACCACGACCACAGCCACCACTCAGAATAATACTTCTGACCATCAACAATCACCACCATCACAACAATTACCATCATGGATAGACGAATTCCTCGACTTTTCCTCAGTAAGGCGAGGGGCTCACAGGCGGTCTGCCAGTGACTCTATTGCCTTCCTCGAGACATCATTTCTCGAGGAAGACTGTAGGAGTGGTGGTGGTGGAGGATTTGATAGACTGGATGATGACCAATTAATTTCCATGTTCTCTGACAATGTTGCCGGCGTATCTTTCCCGCCTTTGCCGTTGTCATCGACGTCCAACCCATCATCACCATCCTCCGACCAAAATAGCAATAACAATGAAGAGAAACCAATGGCAATGGTGATGGATGCACAACCTCAAGAGCATTATCTTCATGAAATGAAGCCTAAGGATGAAGCCGTTGATGACGACGGTTCATGTAAAAATGAGGTGGCGGCGGCGCCATCTTCCTCCGGAAACATCACCTGCACTGAAACCGTTGTGGATCCCAAGAGGGTCAAAAGGTAATCTTAGTATAATCTTAACAAATATTATTTTTATCTATGATATGATATAGTAAATGGTTTCACCAATCACCACCACCCATGCACGTTCTATTTATGATATTTCATTTCATATAATAAAATAAGGTCGTTCATAGAATTTAGTTGCCACAAAATTCTTGCATGGATGGCCCAGTCTTACACGTTAAATTTTAAATGAAAAAAATGTTCATTGTTTTTTCTTGAAGAAAAAAAAATCCCTGTTAATTTGAGGGTACGTGGCTTGCTGTATGTTACATTTTTCAATGATAAATTAATAAATTATTATCAAACTGAGAAATTCATGGGTAGAATAAATTGAAAATTTTTGCTGGATATAAAATTGTAGTATAGATATGCATGGTATATAAGCAATTTATACACTAAATTGTTATAGTAAAAATATCATAAAATTGTTTTGATAATTATTTAATTTATGAAATTATTTTGATCAAACCCATGGATATTAATTTGTTTAATATTCATCAAATGTAAATAATTTTAACATTAGATGCTTATCTTTGAAAACTTAAACAATTGAATGAAAACACTTGTAAATAATTTTTAGTACGTATTAAGTTTTCTCAACAAGATTTGAATAAAACTATAGAGTTTTTACACTTGTCAATCAATCACAAGTCACAACTATAATATCATAGTAAATATTTGACTTTTATGGTAAACACATTTAAAGTTAGAGGGTACACACATGATTGTCAATTTGTCATTGAAGAAAAATCAAACTAAAATATTATAGTATTTTGTATAATATATACGTATAAAATGAAATTGTGTAGATGGCAAATCTAATTGCTTATTATCAATTGTATATATACCAGAATTTTGGCTAATAGGCAATCAGCTCAGAGGTCAAGGGTGAGAAAGCTACAATACATTTCTGAGCTTGAAAGGAGTGTAACATCTTTGCAGGTGAATAAATAATTTAATTAAATTTATATTTTCATATTGTATATAAAATTGGATTTATTTATACAAATTAGTTAATTGTGAAAAATGTGAAAATGAAGACGGAGGTTTCAGCATTGTCACCACGAGTTGCATTCTTGGACCATCAACGTATGATTCTTACTGTCGACAACAGTGCCATAAAGCAACGGATTGCAGCATTGGCCCAGGACAAGCTTTTCAAAGATGGTACAATGCCTAATTTCTTATATATATTTCTCCATCTTTATAAGCTTGATTAATTTATAACCTCTATACACAAGATCTTCTAATTATACACAAGGTAAATGTTAAAAACTAATTTGATTTTTTTACTCTAATTTTCATAGGCAATTCATTTTTTTAGTGAAATAATGAAGTTGTATCCTAGAATTGTTTGTTGATCTTCATGGATAATTTTGATGTTGATAATCACTTAGTTATATTTTGAATTTTTCATATGGAATTATGTCCCTACAAAAGCACATTTTTGAAATTATGAGATTGAAATTCTTTTATTCGATCCTTTGTGAACTGGTCACTTTAGGAACTAATTCTTCAGGCTAGGTGGAGTTTTGTTTGTGTTGTCCCTAAGTATCGTTTTGTAATTGGATTGGGGTTGTAATTTTTTTAATATATAAATATATATTTTGCTGTAAAAAAAATCACTTTAGGAACTTTTTATGATCATATTGAGATAGTGGGTGTACATATATATTTTTAAAAACCGAACTAAACCAATTTGTTTAATCGAATGAACCGAAACCGTTCAATTCGACAATCTCAGTTGTATTGTAGTCAAATTAAACCTGGTTTGAACCAAGATTAAACCATGATAAACTAGCTGAACCGCGGTTGAATCAAAATTGGTTTAAGCCGTTTTTATTTTTGTATTATCTTTTAGTTTATTTAATGCTTTTAGTTATTTATTTATTGATTAGTTCAATTTTATTTAAACCGGTTGATTCAATTAAACCATGACTCAGATGTCTTGCTGGTTCGATCTCCCATCTGGTTTCTAAAATATGATATATACTTTTGAATTTCTCAGCTCATCAAGAAGCATTAAAGAAGGAAATAGAAAGGTTGAGGCAAATCTATCACCAACAAAACATACAAAAGATGGGAAATTCAGGCAATAATAACATTAACAATGTCCATTCTCTTCAATCTCCAACACCAACATCACTGCCACAACAACAATCTTTCCATCAGCACAAGGAGCAAATCCTCAGTTAAGGGAAAGAGAAAAGGAAGAAAAAAAAATATAGAAAAAAGTGAATTATGTATTATGTTCCTTGGTCCTAACATGTGATGTGTTCCTTATCAAAGTTGATGCGGGGCCCATGACAAACAGTTATGAGTAATTGGAGGGTAGGAAGTTGACATGTGGATTGGTTTAATATAGATTGATGATTTCTTTTTTCAATTTTCCTTTTTATGGTGATTATTTGGGATTGGTTTGGAATTATAAGATATAATTTCTTATGATTACACTTTTTTGTTTTTGTTTTTTTAACAAAATTATTCTCAATGATTTTCTTTTTTTGGGGTGGAATAAGGGGGGACAAAATATAGTGGGTTTGTATTGGGCTATATATGTAAGGAAATGGAAACTATTAGAGATTTATTTTCTCCTATTTTTTTGTGGAGGAAGGTGGTGTTTGATTGATGTAACTTTCTTTGTATTTTTTCTTCACTTGGGACTAATTGTCTATTATTCATATGTTGATTTCAATCTTGGAAAAATTGTACAAAATATTAAGTGTACTCTAACATAATTCTGTCTTTCTAGATATAAAACTTGATGTTACATGTACAAGATTCCATGTCATCAAAATTTTGAATCTCAATAATCATGTGATGCTTTTATAAGCAAACAAAATTAACAGCAGTCAGCTTTTATAGTCAAATTCAATTTCCTTCAAGTTTTGATGATTATGAATTTTGTTTGATTATGACATGAAGCTGTCACATTACAAAGTGGTGGTTGAAGGAGAAAAGCATATAACTTTTTCATGTATTTGGATAATTCCAACTGAATAGATAAAATAGTTGTAACGCTTTTATGTAAATTTTAACCTTTGATGACAGAAGTTAAAGTAGTAGTTGTGTTAGAGTTTTTGCATCCCCAAAATTCATTCACTAAAGATAATGATACTGGGACCTATGAATATTTGTAAAACATAACAATCATCATGACCACTATTATAATCCACATGATATTTATAAAAGGCCTCGTGAATAACCATGTTCTATGATCTGCTTTTAATTTAAGTTGACACAAGTGTTATTAGACAGCGTTAAAAAGCTTGGTTCATGCTAACAAGCAAGAGTATGCACAGTTGTGCTTTGCACAAAAAAAAGGCAACCGGTGCACTAAAGTTCCTGCATACGTAGTGTCTAGGAAGGGGTCCCATCATTTGGTGTATTATACGTAACCTTACCCTGTTTTTTACACAAGAAGTTGTTTCCAGAACTTGAACCTGTGACCTTCCAGTCACATGACAACAACTTTACCAGTTGTGCCAAGGTTACCCCTCTGTGCTTTGCACAAAAATCGTCTGAAAATTTTCTTTTACCCTATTTACATTATTTTCCACCAATCTACATAAAATAGAACAATATCATATTATGTCATAATGTCAGTGCTTCAGTTACTCTAAAAATACCTCAAAAATATTCTTGAAAAGTGCATTAGATTGGAATTTATTACCAAGCTTTGTTAAACCTTCATTAAGGTGTTTCACTTGTTTTTCAAAATACTAAATCACATAAGTGTCACACCTTGTTAGTGGGAGACATTCCCATTTTTGGGACCATGAATTTCATGAAGGTTATGAAGATATGAATTCAGTATTTCGATCAAACTATAGTACAAGTATGGACTACACAACTAAGGGGTCTAATGTCTATTTCTATTATTGTTTGAAAAAATATACTGATTTTTCATTCCCTTCGTTATATTTTTTTTATATGAAAAGTTTAGCGAAATGGATCCCAAAGCTCATCAAGGTTAGAGAAGTCTCAACGCTTAGAGAGCAACCTTGATTGAGAGGTACTTATATATTACTCACTAATTAATATAGATCAAGGGGCTCAAATTCTTTAGAATTTGAGTTAAATTCTTACAAATTTAACTAACTTACATCGTCCCAATCTCAATTATTTATCTGATTTAATTTCAATCAAGGAATCAACAACAAGATTAGAATTCATATAAAGTATTCTGACTATGTAGAATCACACAATATTATCCAATAAACCACATCTAGGGTTTTTTTTTTTAATTTCATTTTGTCTTGAAATCAAAATTAAGGACATTACATATAATTGAGAACATCTTTAAGAACAAAAACCATAACCAATGATATTAGATACAAGAGGTATGTTGGGAAGGATGTCCACAGAGGAAAAGTGGAACGAAAACTAGTGGTGAGACCCATCACAATACAAACAATTGCCACCACCAATACATCAGCTGAAAATTCCCAAGTGATATCTCTCATATATATAAGAATAGATATCACCACAAAGCCAAGAATGTTGTTCATAAACACTGCTCCATAAATCTGCATTGACCCAAATCTTTACATAAGTATTTATTCATAGACTAAATGTTTAATAACTATAGAAACCTTCAAGTTATTTGAGGATTTATAAATAAGTCTCTAAACTGAAAAATCGTAATTAGGTCCTTGAACTTTTTTTTCTTTCATTGGGTCATCAACTTTCAAATGATATGTAAATATATTAGAGTTTAAGGATCCAAATATAATTTACTTAAAAGTTTAGAGACTAAAATTATAAACAACAGAGGATTCAATTAAAAACAATTTTAGTCTATTGACCTATTTATAAATTATTGATAATTTTAAGAACTTAATTTTTTTTTTTATCGTTATAAAACCTATTTAAAAATATTCAAATAATATATTTAGGAATACTCGGAGTATTTAAACCAAGGATAAAATAGTGAAGAAGTTATTTCCACTGATAAATAATGTATTTGTTATTTTCATCATCAGTGAATTTTAGCTTGTTGCAATCTTTGAAATCACATATCTTAATGTTTTAGTGATTGATCTACACTAGTTATTCACTATTTAGAAATATTTATGCAAGCAAATTTAACTACAAATTAACTACTAAACATATATCTTTTTTTAAATTTTACTGGAAATACTCTCAAGTGTTTCTAAAACCATTTAGCAGCATAGGCTTTACCCAACACTTATCAAATATTACTAAATTTAAATAGTAACATTTTTTTTATACTTGGTAACATTTTTCAAATATTACTAAATCTCATATATGTTGTAGTGGATTGAGAGAGGAACATGACTAACCTCATACATTGTGTGAGAAGTATTACTACTTTTTTTGTGGCTAGCTTCTTTGATTGCTGAGGTTGCTTCTCTAAAATTTGTAGCCAAAGGGACTAAAATGAAAGAGATGAAAAATGATGAAATTCCTGCAGCTTCAGAGAATTTTTGAACACTTGCTATTAGAGGCTCTGCAAGAAGTGACAACATAGTAACTCCCAACACCACATATGCTATAGCTTCTAACCATGCAGTCACCCCTTTGGTTTGATTCTCTTCCATTACCTTCTCAACATCTTCCCATGTCTATTACACAATTATTTCATTAACCTTTTGTAAAAATAGTAGAAAAATTGAAGAGTCGTGTTATTTTTACAACAATTTGCTCAACACAAATAACCTCGTATGTAGACAACTATCCAATTTATTGTCAAATTGATGTGTCAAAACATTGTTTGTAAAAATTGAATATGGCAAGATATTTGAGTAAAGGAATAAGGGAAATACTTGATGAGTTTCATGATGAGAAGGAGATTCTGAGCTAGCACCTTGTTTAAAATATGAGTTTATCAATTCGGTTATACCATCAACAAATTCATTCTCACTAATTTCATCGTCTCCGTTGACATCAAGAACTTGAAGGAATTTTGTCACTGCTTCCTCTGCAGTCGTACCAAATTTAATCTTCTTCACTGCATTTTCTAACTCAGATCTCGAAACATGTTTATCGTCATTGCTATCAATTTCCTCAAAGAACCTATTGCATCATTGTTGCCAAAAGAACATGCATAAAAAAAACATTTAAATTTTTCTTTTCGTCATTACTAGATCATTAAATATTTGATTTAATTCATATATACTTTAGTAAAAATGTAAACATGTAGACCTTTTGATAGCATCTTTATCAGGTGTACCATCATCTTTGAGCAGCCTACCAACCCTATCACTCTGAGCATGACTCAAGACTCCAGAAATAAGATGTTCTTTCAATTCACGCTCTTTTCTCACGTGTTCAATCCATGGTTTGATAAAACTCTGTTCATAAAACAATAAGTTTATATTGGGTTATTAGAGTTTATCTAATGATATAAACACATGTGAGACTGTTTGAGATATCTTATAGAAAATGACCTATGACATCCACATTTTATTTTCAGCTTATTTCCTTAGGCTTTTTGAGATAGCTTATGAAAACAACTTGTAGCTTATATAAATACAATTTGATTTGATTTTATCTTTTCTTATGAAAGTATCTTATACATCGACACTTATGGTATAAGCGTTCAATTAAGTTGTTTATCCAAAAAGGTCTAAGTATATGCTTACCTAGGAAAGGATTAAAATCATGTGTTATTTCAAATATAAGTGGATTGTGCAAGGAAAATATGATTTCTAATGTCTAACAATTATGTCACATTGTAAGTTACAATAAATACCTGATACATTCTGCTCATATTTTCTTTGGGAAGGTATTGTTTATCCAGAGCATGCTTTGTTTGGTTAAAGTATTCTGTTACGCCATTAACAAATTCTTCCTTGGTTATAATTTGGTCACCATCTTTGTCAAAAACTTTTAACATGTCTGTTATTTGTTCATCTCTAATATCTGGGTTGTTTAAATTGTTCCCAAACAATAACTCTCTTACATCAGAAGGTGATAAGTGTTCTCTCCCATGTTGACTGAATTCATGGTATAGCCTGCATGATGAAGTACACTATTTTGGTTATGTGTACGAAAACTTAGGGAAATTGTTTTCCAATAGCTCTTATCATATAATTGGTTATATATAAGTTATCTCTATAGCAAATGATAAACTAAAATCAAACTATTTTCATATAAGATAAAATCAAATCAAATTTTCCATGAGCTGTTAGCTCACACGTAAGAGTTTGAGCTTGTAACCTTAAGAGAATGAGTTCAAATCCCCTAAGAGCCAGTTGAAGTTGGTGATTAGTGTCATTTAATTAATAACAATTTCCTCCTTAAAAAAAGTGATAGCTATTTTCATAAACTATTCTAGAGAAGAGTTTATGGAAATAATTTGAAAACAACATATGAACATGTCATAAGTTGTTTTCTTAAGTTCTCTCAAAATGTATCACAAGTGCTTATGCTAGAGGATGAATCAAAGAAACTAATCCAAACATACTTCAATCTGTTGAGAAACGTTCCTTGAAATTTGACTCACCGATTTATGGCAGCTACATCGGGAGTTCCATCCTCCGTTAGGATCTTTTGTAGAGTTTGTTTTTCAACACGTTCAAAGATTCTTAAAATTAAATCATCATGCTTTATGTATTCTAATCTTGTTTTCTCTATCTGAGGTTTAAAGATCTGCACATTTCATTGGATAAAAATAAGAAGACAATTTGACATTGAAAAATATCAATAAGAGAATCAAACTAGTCTATTCCAAATTGGATAATTAATTGAGAGGGATATGCTTCATCTCCAATTCCAAATTACTATATTGTATAGTTTGATACTAGTTTTTATAAAATAATATACAACTGCGATTTGTTGTGACATCAAGATTGGTATCATATAATGTTTCTGACACGCGATTCAGTTTGTATTAGTTGCATTTAGATGTGATTCCCAGCAATATTAAGGTTTACAACACAGATGCAATTATAACCTATTTTTATATTGTAATGATATATATTATTGGTAGATAGATGAAATGGCAATAGCCATTGGAAACTCATACAAGGAGCTGAAGTTTGAACCGTAGTCATGACATCCGACCTGACAATTTCACCATTTTTACCAATGGAGCAAACACTTGTGGACTATTGTAATGGTATTTAACAACCAGACTAAGTGAATTTTAGGATTAACTTATATGCAAATAAGAGTAAGTGGATGAATAACCTGGTAAATGAAGTATGAGACGAGAAAAGTGACAGCAATTATGAGAGAAATCATCAAGGTCACATTGTGTAATGTTGTAGAGAAGTGGAACAATGTAGGAATCTGCATTATGAGGAGTGGTATAACAGAGAAAAGCATAATTCTTGCCATCTTTCTAGTGTCTACATCCATAGTAATACCATAACCTATAATAAATCCAATAAAGTAATGTACACATTAATGATTCACATCAAACAACTAAAAAAGAGTCTAGGTAATCCTAGTTGAAGAATTAGAAACTTCAAGTATGAAATGCATAAGTTTGTTTCGAGAATGCATGTAAAATTGTTTTACACATAAGTCATGTTTGAAATATGATTTAGTTCATATACATCATCAATATAAAGTTTTTTGACACTTTCAATCAATCATAGTTGCCATATATTAAAACATTTGACTTTAATCATAACTACTTCTAAAGTCAAATATGTGATTTGTTGATAGTGTAAAATTTTACGTTTGCAGTATATCAAAATTAAACTAAAAATAATGTTATGGCATATTTAGATAGTAAGATATGTTTAGTGCATAAATATAAACATATGATTGTTTAACTATTAAGGGATTTAAATAGAGAGATAGAATCAAGAGCAAACCAGTCAAAGCTTGTTTTATTCTTCCTCTGGATGAATTTGAGGTATTAGAAGAATGTGAGTCATTTCTGAAGCTTTGCTTGCCAACAATAACACAAGTCCCCCACACAACTGTGAGAAGCAAGATGGATGATCCAGCTAACAAACCAACTCCAGTGGAAGCATACTCTTGTGCACTCTCCTTATCACTTGAAAGTCCGGTAACTGGCATATAACAAACATACACATAATTAAGTTACTAATATAATTGAATATTAGTCTGTGTAGTAAAGTCTACTAATATAATTGAATATAAATAAGTTGTGTGTATGTGTAGGATATATTTAGAGGTGATGTGTAGCTCACTTGGTTGAGCTAAGAGATTAAAAGAGTTAAAGTTTTAGAGTTTAAATCCTTAAAATACTAACCTAACAATTAACATATTAACATTTATCATTAAAAAACCTCCAATCAGATCTAATTTTTGGACATCTAAATTACAATTTTGTGGAAAATCAATTAAAATTAATATTATAAAACTCGGTAAAATCATAAGTTTGATGCAAAATATAACATATTAATATTAACAACTAGGAACGAAAATAATCGATTGTGTTTAAAACATGAAATAGTAAAACATAGATTAGATTTAACTAATAAGTATTATTAAAAAATGGGCTAATTAAGTAAATGGTCCCTATAAATATTCAGAATTTCATTTTTAATCCACATAAAATAAAATCACATTTTTTAGTCCCCATAGAAATGGATTAATATATTATACGAACGCAATATAATCTATTATTTTATGAATGTAGTATAATATCTTTAGATAGTAATGTATTTAACATGTAAAATATGACATCAGCTATATTTTCAATACGAATAGGAACAATATAATGAGGTAATGTATTTGTCCTCGTGAGCTTAGCTCAGTTGGTAAAAACAGTACATAATATATGTAAGGTTCGGGGTTCAATCCCTGACCACAAAAAAAAAAGAGGTAATGTATTTAGCATATCATACGAACTAAAATACATCTGGATCTTATTATAATACTCAACTATAATATGAACAATATTATCATAAAATAAAAATATATAAAGGAAATAAGAGATTTTGGGTTGTTATAATTTTTGTGTCATTGAAAAGAATAAGAGTTTATATTATATTTGCAATATTGTTTTGTAACTAAAAAAGATAAACATGATTTGTTACAATAAGTCACAAACATCTATCCATATAATTTTAATCAAAATCTAAATTTTGAAAAAAAAATTACTTATAACTTACACACGTTAGCGCAATAAAAAATTAGACGGACACACTGTTTATCAATTGCTATTATGTACCTATACTATATATAAAGAAAACACACCATTTAAGCTCTTTTGGGCTGGTTTTTTCTTTCCAAAAATGTCATTAATTTTGAATACAAATAACACATATAACAAATAGATAGGTATAAATACACACTTTTATTTCAAAAAAAAGAAGATAAGTATAAATTTAAATATTAAAAAAACGTAACAAACACGATATGAATATATATATGTCTGGTTTTTTTTCCCTTTATCATTTAAAAAGTGTAAGAAACTATATAAGCATATTTATACTTATTTTTTTCATTATCTCAATTATACACTTAAACAACTTTTTCTATAATAAAGATCGTTGTTGGTTTCATTAAATAAAAAGAATTTAATTTTTTTTTTGTTATATTGTTGGTGTCATTGAAATAAATAATCATGATTAGTTCCCACCTAAATTGACACCGGTGAGAATCGAACCTGAGACCTCGAGGAGGAGCACACTCCCAGATCTCAAGCCAATACCACTAGGCCAATCCAAGTGGGTTTAGTTTGGTTTGTTATAACTTGAAAGCGACAAACATTTATACTTTTAGTTTCAATCCAAATCAAAATTTCGTAAAAAAACACGGTTAATCATTTTCAAACGTTAGCGCAATAAAAAGTGGGGAAAGACGAACACGTTTTCGCTAGTATATATAATGCATACATATATTATATATAAACCAAACTATATGTAATAAATTCCCCTAAAAAACATATGTGATAAAAAAATGCTTTGAGAGTAGGAAGCAACTAAATAAAAAGTAAAAAAAGTATAGCACTGCTAGCATACCAAGAAGAATTAAGGATTCAGGAAGGGCACCAAGAATATCAAAAGCACTAGCACCAAAAACACCTGGACCAAGAATCTTGAAGATTTGTTCACCTCCAGCAGCCAAATATGATTC
>Ga0315913_1007789_pt1 | contig 12788 bp, 9 predicted proteins | sample MpolsnodulesMG_FD_207736 | JGI IMG/M metagenome (GOLD analysis project Ga0315913, IMG submission 207736) | Medicago polymorpha root nodule microbial communities from Los Angeles, California, United States - small nodules | ecosystem: Host-associated > Plants > Roots > Nodule | place: USA... | reverse complement strand
TTTTTTAAGTTCATTGAGTAGTTAATGTATCTGGTCTACATTGTAAAGTAGATACGTTAATTATTCAATGAACCTAAAAAATGAATCTTTTCTTATATTTGAGACCGGAGGGAGTATGTGTTTGAATGAGGAAGGGAACATATGTGTTTGTGTTGTCGCAGCATGCCTTATGCTATGATTTTTGAAGAAAAGTATTTTCGCTTATGCCCTGTTTGGGAATATATTGAAAAATGGGATAGATTTTTCACATTTTTTTAAAGTAATTTTTTAGAGAGTGATTATTAATACTTATGATTAATATATTTTTAATTTTAAAAATAATATAACAACATATATTAAATTTGAAAAAATCATATAAACCCTGCAAGAATTCCCAAAAACCTCCTCCAATAGAATTTTTGAGTTCCTCCAAATAAGAGAGATTTTGTATTATGAATAAAAAATTAACCTCCAAAACTCTCTTATCCTAATCTCTTCTATTTCTTTCAATTACTTTTTTTAGTTAATATTGGTGTAAGCATAATCTTTTTTGTTTTCTACAAATAAGAATCATTGGCACCAGGCGTGAGGGAATGATACACGTTTGATAATTTCTCCTCCTACTAAAAGAAGATATCTCATTGAAGCGGTTAATCCTACACATACCGGCTGTACTTCTGCTTCTACAACTTGCATAGTATCAAAAATAGCCATTTCGGATATTGCCTTATCCGCCTGGAGAATTTATAAACAAATACATTTTTTTCTTTTCTTTTCAAACTAGTGCAGTTTTTAAATTTCACCTACTTGGTACTATTAAAAAAAAAATCACCTACTTAGGAATTGGTTCAAAAAAGTCAAAACGACGAAGAAAATGTATCTTGTTCCTAATTAGAGACGGTACTAATAAAAGGGTATGTTAGAAAACACCCCACATTTGGATCACCAAGCATTCACCTGTTAGATATTGTCACTACTCTTGCATTGCATTGCATCTCTCTCATGGTGTTGGCCAAAAACTCCATTCGTTATCTTTCTAGAGCATACAAATCATTCATCAAAATATGGTTTCGACGTAAAAAATCATCGTCGTCTACCGATGATAATAATCCACGATGCCGCAACCAAACTCAACAGGTAGAATTTATTTGTAATATGAAATTGTACATGTACCATCATCTATTGATTTTAACAAATCGCGTTCAATGTGTCGTTATTAACAACAACAAAATATTATCATTATTTGTTTCATTTCACATCCAATTTTAAGAATGACCATTTTCATAGAAATTTTATGCATGAATACATAATGAAAATCTAAACAAAGTCCTTAAAGTGATCTTTAAAATTCATCAGGAATCTGTTGTAGATGACAAATCGGGTAAAAATACGAATGGAATTCACAACATGGGATTGAATGGAGATGCATCAAGAGAAGATGATCTAATGATGAGTCCAAGATTAGGATGTTGTTTATGTAGGCATAGAAGCTTAGACATTTCACGTTTACCTTCTACGTCAAGAAACAACACAATCAACAGCAGAAAGAGGAACAAACAAAAGAGAAGCAGGAGCGTGGGAAGCTCTGAGAATTTTATTCCTACCCCTTCTTCATTGAATAGTAGTATTAGTGGCAATTTGACAATGCCTTCTCGTATGCAGTCAAGAAATGGTAGCTGTCGTAGAAGTGGAACTCCAATAATGTACTCTAATTCATCTGGGAGGTTAAAACCTCCACCAATTGAGAAAAATATTGAATGTACCCTTGATGAGTTGTGTCATGGTTGCAAGAAAACGGTCATGATTACAAGAGATGTCCTCAAAGATACCGGGTCCGTATATATATCCATCCCCATCATTTGATTAATTGATCATTAATGTTACTTATTAATCGTTCTTTTTGATTTGGCAGAGATACATCTTTAGTTATTTTTGCTTTTGATCCCTCAAAAATTTCGTGTCATAGTTGGTTTCCCTGCATGAACTTGGATTCTCTATAGTTGTCCTGAAGTTGTACCGATCGTGGGATTTAGAAAGATAAAACTTCTAAATTTAACGATCCCTACAGCTGCAGCACTATATACTCCATCCATAGAGAATCCAATTTTAAGTGCTTGATGGTTGCAAGTAAGGATTCTGACACCAAAGATTTGGTAGCCTTTATATATTAGCTCTCTAATTTACAAGGTTAGCTATAAGACCAAAGATATATTTTGAGAGGCTAAAAACACATTTAACCCTTGTAAGTTGTAATTTTTAAAAGTGGCAGGCGTGTGTGTGTGCAATTTAACCTGAAAGGGGGAGAGAAACACATGATTTATGAATATGTTTTTGATGTTTAATTTGTTTTATCATGCAGGGGTGTAGTTCAAGAGGAGGAACTATTAACAATAAATGTACAACCTGGATGGAAGAAAGGAACAAAGATTAAATTTGAAGGAAAAGGGAATGAGAGACCTAATTATGCATACTCAGAAGACATAATATTTTATATATCTGAGAAAAGACATCACTTATTTAGAAGAGAAGGAGATGACTTGGAATTATGTGTAGAAATTCCCTTGCTAAAGGCACTTACAGGATGTACAATATCAGTTCCATTGTTGGGTGGAGAGCATATGAATTTGACACTAGATGAGATCATATACCCTGGCTATCAGAAGATTATCACTGACCAAGGTATGCCAATCTCAACAGAACCCGAGAAGAGAGGAAACTTAAGAATTACATTTCTTGTTGAGTTTCCAACACATCTCGCAGATAATCAAAGATCTGATGTTTTTGGTATTTTACAGAATTCTTGTTAGTTAATTGAAAGCATTTTTTATTTGTGATGCCCTCTTTATTGTTGAATAGAGTAAACTTCTCAACCTTTGGAGCATCATAAACCACAACACGACTAATGTATAACGTGCATCGGCCAAATTTAGCCGCAATACCACATTATTTAAAGGATCACAACGCGACTGCGACTCCAAATATAACGTGGTATATAACTTTGTTCTTTATCACAGTTTTAGGGGTGATGCGTCAATAAGCTATATATCAGTTTATCTGATAAGTAGGACTAAGAACTACTTGCATCTGAAAAGACGTTTCACAACACTACCCATCATATATCAACAACGAATTTGCTTTTACAAAGCACAAGCCTCACTTAATAAGTTTATTTCGAAAAATTGTAACAATGAAATTAATGTGCACAAAAGATTACAATAAAATCAGAACAAATGATACATCACTAGCAGGTATCAGCCACATTTGAAAACAAATTAAGCCTAGGACCATCCAAAAAGAGCACGAACAACACCAGTAACATCGCCGGCGACTAGAGCCTTCATCAATTTCTGCTTTGTATCAGTGTAAGGTGGGTACCTTATCGATGCATCACCCGTAAAACCGCGATAAAGAACTGCCTTTCTGTGAGTAAAAGCATCAAAGGAGAATTTGCCATGGTATGCACCCATTCCACTGTCACCAACTCCCCCAAATGGCAAAGTATGAACCACGAGCTGCACAAGGAAAAGGACAAGATATCAGTAACATTGCATGATAAGGATATATGCATTCATAAAAAGGTTTTAGAAAATAAAAAACAAACTATTACATGTAAGACAGTGTCATTGATAAGCAAACCCCCAGCAGAAACATTCTTCACAAATTGCTCCTTGAACTTGTTGTCATTTGTAAATAAATATGCAGCAAGCGGCTTTGTTCCTGCGTTGATTAAATCGAAGCTTTCTTCCAGCTTGTTCACCTGTTCCAAGCAAGAAAGAAAGTATTATAATTAATGATGCACCATTGGTTTAAATTAGATACAAGCTGATGAAGCTTATCGATGAATATTTGAGTATTTTTCAAAGAGTTCTTTGTGTCTTTTATTCTTACCGTGATGATGGGAAGCAATGGACCAAAGATCTCCTCGCTCATTATCAGAGAATCTTGTGGAGCGTCTAATACAATAGCGGGAGCAATCCTCCTGTAATTTGATTGTGTCAAGATCCATTGCATTGCAGTATATAAAAGTTTTACCTACTAAACTTGAATTAAGAGGAGAGCTTACAATTTGCTTTCATCCTTTTCACCTCCATAAACAATCTTGCCAGAAACCTTATCGTCGTCCAACATCTTTATCAAGCGAGCAAAGTGATTAGAACTCACAATGCGCGACAAATCATTGGATTCTATTGGATTCTTTCCAAAGAAGCTTTCCAATTCTTTCTTTAAGGCATCAACCTGGAAATGAGAGGCACCAAATATTAGATACACAAAAACAGATGTTTAAAACTCCTAACAGCAAAGGGAAAATTTCATACCAATTTGGGGGCAAAGTCTTTTGTTGTTATAATGTAATCAGGAGAAATGCAGGCTTGTCCATTGTTACAGCACCACTTTCCTGAAATTATCCGTCTAGCTGTAACCTAGTAAATACAAATTAATTTAAGTCAATAATGGGTTAAAGGGAAGGAGATCAAAGCAATATAACAAGTAGTTACTGATTGGAAAATAAAAAAAGAGGCCAAGACTTAGAACCTGTTTGGATTAACAATTTAATTAATCTCTTATAACATCAACACTTATCATATAAGTGCTTATGTATAAGTGCTTATGTATAAGTTACTTATATAACAAAAGATAAAATAAAGCCAAATTGTTTTCATAAGCTATACTCTTAGAGTTTAATGAAATAAGCTGAAAACATGATATGGATATTTCATAAGTTATTTTCATAAACTCTCCTCAAAAGTCTCACAAGTGTTTATGTCAATAGCTAAGTTCAAATAAGTCACAATCCAAACATAGCCTTAATCAATACCTCTAAATTGACATTTGAATCCACAACAGTTGGAGATTTTCCTCCAAGCTCCAGAACGACTGGTGTAAGGTGTTTTGCAGCAGCAGCCATCACTATCCGCCCCACTTTTCCATTACCTGAAATTTCAGGAATTACTTATGTTAGAAAATATGCATATAACTTGAAAATGGATTCCAATAATCAATGTATAGATAAAAGCAGAATAATATAAAACTGGACAAACCTGTATAGAGAATTTTGTCCCACTTTTGCTGCAACAATGCAGTAGTTTCATCAACTGCGCCCTCCACAACTCTTACAGATGAGTTATCCATGTACCTCCCTAATAAGTTTGCCAGCAGTGAAGACGAGGCTGGAGCAATTTCTGATGGTTTTAGAACCACAGCGTTTCCGGCTGCTATAGCTCCAACGACTGGATCAAGCGACAGCACTGAAAAGATACAGAGAGAATGATATTATACTCTTCATAGATTTTCAAACAAACAAAAGGCTGAAAATATCAGCTCAAAAAAATATAAACAAGGGCATGTTTGAATTAAACAACTTCATTAAATGCTTATAACATGATCATTTATCATGTGCTTGTGCATGGTTGGTATCACGGTGGTTTGATAGAATCACGCAAGCTCAAAAAAGTTCAAATAAGTCAATCCAATTAGGCCGAATGTCGCGACTTACAAAATGGATAGTTCCATGCAGAGATGACTAACACAACACCAAGTGGTTCAGGTACTATTTCAGCTGAAGAAGGAAAAGTTGTGACTGAAGTTTTAGCCTGAAATATCAAAGGAACTTTTGTTATAAAAATATTCAAATAAACTATATATAAGCAATATAAATGAAAAATGTCCTTATCAGGTGAAGAAATCAGGGTAAAATAAACCTTCTCTGGCGTCATCCATTGTTTCAATTCCTTCAGCGTGACTTCACATGAGTTTTTAAACATACCAATCTGCAAAACAAACTATATCAGTAAAGAGTTGAAGGAAAATTATATTTAGCATAATTGTATTGATTGCACGATTGAATTGTCAATTGCATAGCTGTATTAATCCAAAATTTGTTTGTTTAGTTTCAAATATTACAAATGTTTGTTACTCTATATTTTGATTTATGGAAAAGATAGTAAATTTTTAAACCCAAAAATATTTCTTGTAATTTACCCTTATTTTATATACATTCAGCTTTTCGTTATGTTTTTCATAACATTTTTAAAATGCATCATCTCACTTTAACACTAATTGGCTATTTCTTACAACCAAATGATACAGTTTTTTCTTTGACATAATCGTTTGAAATAAAAAGAATCATCGTTAAAAGCTATTAATCAAATTATCGACTAATTTTCCAAATCCCCGACAAATTGGTTGAGATTTATTTTCTCATAAACCAAACCAAACTGATTTGTTATGCCTAGGACCTGGTTAAATTAGAGCCTCTTCTTCCCGTGAGCATAACTCAGTTGACAGGAACATGCATTGTTATAGGTAGATGTCGGGGTTCAAACTCGGACACCCGACATTTTTTTTGACTGATCGGACACCCCAAGGTGGATTATATCCACTAAACTACTTAAAAAAAAATAGTGCCTCTTTGTCCCTGACTTTTTAGAAGCATCCTGATTTCCGTGACATATATTTACGTGATTGTGAAGTAACTTTTTTTTTGTACAAGGTTGTGAAGTAACTTTAATAAGGTACACACGAAAAAGCAATTTTACCGCGGTATTAGCAAGTTGTTGCACTTTTTCATATGTTATCATTATTACATCTTAGTCCTGCTCAAAATTTATACGAGTGCACATACACAATACTCCTTTATCAAAGAAAAAATAAAATGTTGACGTCAAAAAAAAAAGTGAAAAGCATGTTTCCTCCTTAATTAAAGAAAAAATAAAATATTGACGTCCTACAAAGAAAAAAATCAAAGTTGTATCGTCGGAATCATAATAGTGACTCCAGATGAAAAATCTCAAGAATATCTCATCCTTGAAAACTCATGATGTTTATGTTATAACAAAAAACTTGATTCTCTAGCCCTCCTATCGATTTCAATTGCACGTACCAAAAAAAAACTATAATTTAAAAGGAGAGACCATAAACATGATAAATATGAAAGTAACTTTTTTTTGAGCGAATATATGAAAGTAATTTAAACATGAAGATATATGACATTTAATTCAAATACTGTAATTATTTAGTAAAATTACGTACCTCGTAAACAACGGTTTCTAGCGGTGGTTTAGCAAGGTCAGAACGAAGAGCATCAATGATTTGATCCTGTTGTTCATCAACCATCTTCAAAAGAGCCTTCACTTGTGATATTCTCCATTCATAACTTCGTGTCTTTCCAGAACCAAAGCTCACCCTCAGCTCCTTCACCAACGATGACGCCGCTTCGCCGTCAAACACCACCTTCTTCTGTGACTCTTCACCCGACATTTTATACTATTACTGTGTTACTATTGATTTCTGGGATAATAATAAGGAGATAAACTCAGAGCAAAGTTGAAATATTTGGTATGCGTTGAAACTGACTTAGAGAAAATTAGTGGAAATATTTGGTATGCGTTGAAACTAAAAGATGGGGGATACAAGTTAATTTATAGTGCATATTATTTGTCCTCTGTTGACTGTGTTACGTTACCAGAGGATAGGAGAATCCTATTTTGTTTTTTGTTTTCATTTTTTTTATATATAGGAGAGTCGTATTATTAAAGCAACAATCCTTTTAATACTATTTCAGCTAGCCGACCCTATGTTTCTCAATAATTAAGAGACAAATTAAAGGATTTGAATACGAAAAAAATAAAACTGAATACAATTATTTTCTTAACTAGTTAATAATTGAATGATATTTAAAAAAAAAAGACCAATATTTATAAGCTAATTTTGTGTGTTTTACAATAATTTTTTCTTTCTTTGTCAAAAAAATTTGTTTCATAAAGCGACTAATTATCTCTCTCTAATGTATATTTAAAAATACTTAACACTATCTTTATGATAAAAAATGTTTAACATCATTAAAATTAGTCATACCAGACTTTAAAAGTTTATGATATTTTAAACATTTAATAACATTAAAACTCGCTTAGATTGTTTTGGTGGTGTTGGCTTGAAACGTGCTTCTCTCGAGATCTAAGGTTGGATTATTTCCGTATTAATTTTGGTGGACTAGTTTGACTTATTAAAAACAAATTGTTAGCATTAGAAATTTTGAGGATGAATTGTATTATTATTGTATTTAAAGGATACAATATTAGAATTTATTCTTTCATACACTTCAAAAATTCAAATTCAATATAATTTTTATTGAATTTCCAAATTCAAATGAGAGTGACGTTTTCCAAATACAATCATACGGACCCCAGAAAGAATTTGGAAAACGTCACTCTCATTTTAATTATAATAAAGATGCGTAACAATATTTCTGTTTTATTTCAAGTTTTAGGTAGCACATTTATGGATGTTTGAGATTTTAGCAACACATTTTGGATAAATGTATTGCTAACTTGTATTTAAGGATACATGTAAAGGAATTTAAAAGTGGAAATTTGACATTGGAGAAAGTACTTTTAATACTTTAGAAAATTTGATGCATAATTTTAAGACAGAATTATTAGAGGTAGTTTTTTAACATGTGGCATTAAAATACAAGTTAGCATTCTCTAAAGGATGCTTAACATTGCAGCTTGTTTGTTTGTCACGATATAGAAGTATCCTATGGTATGGCTGAGATAGTGTGATGTGAGAATGACGCACACAGTGAGAAATCAGAGAAAATAGGTTTGATGGAGAGATACGTATACGGCGATGGCCGAATCGAACGTTGAAATGAGAGGGAAGTGGCACGTTGAGAATGCGCGTTTTGGACTTTTTTGAGAGAGATACGCGTTGCTAAGTGTGGAGAGAACATATCCAGGTTACTGCATTTCGACAAAATAATTTTGTTATGTTTCTAATTTTAGCAAAAACCAAGTAGTATGTGTCTTCTATTTGTAAAACTAAAGGTCTTCTAGCTTACCCAGTTTATCGGGTTCCAGCTTGAAATTGTAGGGTAAAATAAGAATTCCTTTTATCAAATTTAATATTAATATGTTAATTTTATTTCAGTTTAAACTTGTGATGGAAATTAAATAGTAGTGATATGATATCACGAGTCCCCCGTGACCATAACTCAGTTGGCAGAGACATGCATTGTTATATGCACTTGTTCACCTTAAAAAACGTGAATTTCAGCCATTAGGTTACTTGACAAAAAAAGTAATATGATATGATGAGTAAAAGAAATAATTTATTATATTTTATTGATGCATCAAACGAGAGATTAAAATATGATATGATAAATTAATCTAATCACGTCTCTTTATCTCGACCATCAAACCAGCTATCTGCATCTTTATTTTTCTTCTTCTCTCTTCTAAAATCCTCTACTCTTAAACTCTTTAACAAACAATTTTGTTCCCTTCAAATGTAACTTATAATTGATTAGTTATTACATCATTCATTTCAAAATGAGTGTTAGTTTAACAGAAGAAAAAAAAACGTTTAAAAATAATGTTATCTACACTTTTTAATGTAAGATTAATTCTTTCGTTTTTTTAATTTTTGCCCTTTAATAATTATTGAGTACATTGTTTTCAAGACGTTATAGTGACAAGTACACCAATAGAGAATAATGTTATTTTAGTAAAAGTGTAATATTTTTTGAGAACATAATTGCATTTTTTAATTTGTGTGTAAAAATAAAACGACACACTTAAAATGGAGGGCATATTAATTTTTGTACCAAAAAAATATCATTGATTTTGTTTTTAGCAAGATTAATATGAGAAGTGTCTTTAAAAAAAATATGAAAAGTGAGGTATTACAAAGTAGACATATTCAATATTCAGATTGAGAGTGTTGAAAGTACTATGGGCGGAAAAAATGCTAATATTATCTGACACTCACCTTTTTATAGGGTAATTTTATGGGGTGGAGTTAATTTGTATCTTACTATTTTATATGGGATCTAATTTTAATTGTGGAATACATATTAATTTCACTCAATAAAAAAGTGAGGGTTGAAAAGAGAATAGTCTAACACTCTTCTCTCAATTAAAGAATCTTAAAAAGGGAAATGTTAATGAGTAACTCGGTGACACTATTTAAGAATCTTAAAAGGTAAATTTAAGACCGGTAGGTGATGTCGGAGGTTGGAATTTTCAAGACTGTGAGAAACAAAACAAAAGAGACGGGGGGGAGCAAAGCGGTGTAGGTTAATGTCATATTGTTTGTTTAGTTAAATTAATAAATTTTAAATGAGAAAATGACATGGCAGAATGTTATTGGATGCCTGTGTAAATCGTCTTTAGACCATCCACAACAGAGCACCCCGAACTGGGTACTTAAATGGGTCATCTATGTCCATGTCATTTATTTTACAGTAATACTTAATAAGCACCAATTTTCTCCAACCCAACACCTCAAAATAAATTATTAAATAGGTTCCACGAATAATTTTATATCATTACATTTCAACAAAATTTATTTATTTTATTAAGATTTATTAAATGGGACCCGCGAAAAATGAAGAGAGAAAGGGTGCTTCCGTAGCCATCATTCTCCATAGACACTCATATATAATACTCCACGAGAGGAGGGATGTTTATTTGATGCAGTGTTAAATAGATGAAGCACCCACCATTGTGGATGGTCTTTCATTATTGGTACGCTATAATTAAACTATTTCTTTGATTCAAAATCTTTAAAAAAAAAAAAATTGGGGCATTGATTAGCAACCCTACGTTAATATCCTTGAAAAATATTTGGAGCATTGCTTAGCAACCCTACCGTAAAGCCCTTGTAATTGATATTGTCACATGTACGTCATTCGTTAGTTTTTTAAGGGACATTCATTAGCTGCCTAAAACATACTTATTGGGGTAAAAAAAAAAACACACAATTTAAATTTAGCTAAATCTTATCTAAGCTGACGCAGTTGTTGATCAACTAATCCGCAAATTGAGCATTACAATTTACGTGTAAAACCTTTACCAATTAAACACGTTAAAGACGAGGCAAACTGTGCTAATAAACACTAAACACGTTAAAGAACTGACAAGAAGTTTAATGGTGCTTGTCGGCAAAATGCCTTTTCACAATTCAAAATATTTTTTGGTTGAAGGATTTTCACAATTCAATTGTATATGTGGTTTGATGATGAGCCACATCAGTCGTCATATGTATATCAAATAAGTTTTTAATTCATATAAAAGTAATATGTTTTAGTTCTTATAAAAAAATTCAATATAAAGTTTTAATCTTTGTTTTTTTTAAGAAACTAAAATAGATTATATTAACACTGTGAGGGAACCTCCACTAGCACAAGGTGTATTAAGGAGGTCACAAAATAAACAGTCTGAATATTACAAAATTACACAAAAAGGTCAGCCGATACCCAAACAAATTAATGAGTCTGACCACCGTCTTTGAGAACCATACACAAAAGTGGCTTTGTTTGCTTTCAACCACAAATAAGAATTATATTTAACCTTTTCCATAATCTCCTTGATTGGGGTTTCACTATTGTTAAAGAGCTTGTTGTTAGGCTCATTCCAAACATGCCACACGCACACCAGCCACAGAAGTTGCATAAATGACCTGCGAGATTTCGAATCACCTATATAATGAATAAACTGGAAAAATGGTCTTGGAGACTAAGCGAATCAACTCCTGAAATTCCAACCCAAGACCTGATATGTTGTCACAACGCACCAAAAGTGCCGCAATGAATAAACAGATGTGTTGCGGACTCGTCATATCCGCATCCCGCCACACACAAGGTTGCATCGGTTTGGAGAATGCCACGACGTAAAAGATTTAATTTTGTAGGAAGCCTGTCTCACAACAATCTCCAAACAAGATTAGATACTTTTAACGGAACCTGTTTGTGCCAAATAAGCTCATCATGGATATGAACTAAAGGAATAGTCAGATTAGTAAGAAGTTGGTAAGCTCCACGAACTGTGTAACCCCCATCAATGTCAGGGTACCACTGCCACCTGTCAGGAGCGTTAGGCTACAAAACAATATTGTTAAGTAAATTCTGACACTCCCCCACCATTACTTCCTCCCAATCTCACATCCTTCTCGTCCAAAACCACACGTCCCCTTCTTCCCCCCAACCAAGAGAGAACATATCAGCCACCGTACTCAACTTATTAATTGCTAAGTCAAATAGCCGACTGAACTGCCTACATAAAGGAACATCTCCTAACCACCTATCGTGCCAAAATAAAGTGTTTGGTCTGTTCCCAACCTTTCTCAGCACCCTCTCTGCAAACCACCCCCCTCAGCCTCTCCAACTCCATCCCTAATCTTCACTATCTCCCTCTGATGACAGTAGTCATTATGTTATTTTTAGTATCATTCTCACGATGTTTTGAGTTCACAAGCAGGCTTAAACAGCAAGGAAAGCAAGAAAAATATAAGAATTTGGATTTCCAGCATAGTCCAATTCGGGCCCCAAATTCCAGCCACCAGAAGAGCATTTTGTCACGTGAAAAATCGGGCCCCGAATTAGACCATTCGGGCCCCGATTTTGACAGACTAGGCACGCGTTTTGTGCAGCTTCAGGAGGTTCGGGCACCGATTTTTAGGGCTCGGGGGCCGATTTTCACAGGCCTATATAATGAAAAGTCCGTTTTCAAAATACGGGTTCACGAATTTTGAGACTTGAAGCATATTTTGGAGCAGAGGCTTGCAGATCTGTTGGGCAACCATCAAAACTAATAGTCAATCATCCATTACATGTATGAATCTTTCTTCTTATGTTAGTTAGCTTATACTTTAGCTATGAGTAACTAATTCTCTTGTGGTTAATTCCTGAGATGAATCCGATGTAATCCTATGGGAACCCTAATTTGTTGAACTCCTTTGAATTTCAATGAAAGTTTAGTCTTTATTCATATTACTTTGTGTTTAATGCTTTTTGTATGTTTATCATCGAC
>Ga0315913_1007786_pt1 | contig 12789 bp, 1 predicted proteins | sample MpolsnodulesMG_FD_207736 | JGI IMG/M metagenome (GOLD analysis project Ga0315913, IMG submission 207736) | Medicago polymorpha root nodule microbial communities from Los Angeles, California, United States - small nodules | ecosystem: Host-associated > Plants > Roots > Nodule | place: USA... | reverse complement strand
CCAAAATTGTGTTCTGTCTTATATAAATGTCGTGTCTTATATAATAACTGCGGCAAACACCGCAATTTCTGTAACATGTCGTTCTGAAGTTATATCCCTAACGAATCCGGATTATATCTACCAGATCATGTAATTGAGTATCTCGTAGTTATCTTCCTAACTGATTCGGTATATATCTACCATATGTTGTATAAAAGGGCAAATTCAGTATTTTATGGGGCCTTTGGAGATTTTAGGGGGGCTTAAAAAGCAACGTTCGTTTTTTAATGACTAAACAGCCCATTGGAAATGGACTTCGTTGACACAAAAAAAAAACTAGCTTATTTCTTAATTAATTAATAGTATATGGATAGATTGCTAAAAAAAATAAGTATATGAATAGATGATAATTAACATCGCTGGTTGAACCAATCTTGGCCAGTAAATCGGTGCATTGGTTATCCTCTCTTAAAGTATCAATTAGTTGAACATTCCAGTCCGACTTCAACAAATCTTGAATAGTGAAAATCAGAATAACACACCGCCACGGAGATGTTCAAATTCCTAGCAAGTTGCAATCTTTGAAGAACAATGACAATTAAAGTATGAATCAGTTGAACATTCCAGTCCGACTTCAACAAACCTTGAATGGTGAGAATCTCAACGACATAACAATGCCAAGGGTTGACAAAGTTGGAAATTAAGGTTGAGAGCTACTTTAGAATCAGAACAATACATCACCTCAGGTATGTTCAAATTCCTAGCAAGTTGCAATCCTCAAAGAACAATGACAATTTATGCATTGGTATTGTTAGAGTTGGCGAAGTAGCTATTGAAACCCATGATCCAAGAGTCGTTTTCGTTCCTTAAGACACCATCAAATCCAGCTCTACCAGAGTCCACCAAGAAACTCCCATCAACATTTAGCACTGCACAATCCAAAGAAAGGGTGCCACATTACCTGCAACTCAACAAAAAAATTCAGCAGTAACAATGAGAAAACAAATCACTAAAAGGTTTGAAAGATTTCTAATCTCATCGATTACAGTAAAAGGCAGCAAATGTTCTTTACCAACATGCCAAGTTTTGATTTTCTAGTCTGACCCTGATTCTTTTTTAATATTTGATAAAATTGAAAAACAAATATAAGGAAAAATTAATTGAGTGTAGTGAATATGTGAGACAACATCCTTTCTGAAAAATATTTTTTAACTCTGAAATTGAAATAAAAGTTTGTCTTTTTTTAGTTTTTACAAGAAAGACAAAATTTTGAATAGGATAATGCTTAGTAGTACGGGAAAAACAAAACGAAAATCAACAAATTAGTTACGGATTGCTTTTTTTTAACTGCAACCAACTCATGTATTCCGGTAAGTGCAAGTATTATGTTATTGTTATTTATTAAAAATTATTATTAACTAACCTGCCATGTATTGTGGAAAGTGGGACTTATATTAGTTTTATTATTGTTTAAGAAAAACTACAGCTTTGTGTATTCGTAAAATTTCGTACGGCAAGTGTCCGTACTAAATAACAGTACTCTTTTGAATATGCCAATAGACAACATGAACGACAAAAAGACAGGTTAATTCTAAAAAAAACCTATGACGAATAATAGATCATATTTTAGCCTTGAAATTTTACATTCAGCACAATGGATATGTTTACATCATAATTAAGTCAATTATAATTGATTCAAATTAAGCCGATAGAAGTTGGTATAGTCATTAAAGAGTTGACTCCTACTTTATTTATGTAGCTATAAAATTTGACACTTCAAACATGAAGATGCATCCATATCGAAAATTGATACTTCATGTATACTAGCACATGCGTTGCAAGGAGAATCATAATTAATTTTTTTATTTGTTTTTTATGGAAGGGTAAATTTTTTTATAAGATACTTCATAGATGCGTATCTTAGGAAAGACGGACGGAAAGAAATAAGACAATGTTGTGAGAATTAAGTGGAGATGCATACAATTTAATTTAATTTGTGAATTAGCAGAATTGTCTCTCGTTGAGTCATATTTAAATGTTTTTACAGACTAAAGTTTCAAATTTCTTTAATAATGATTATGTTGATGTCATAATAAAGGAATGAAAGTATAATATAATTTATGCGAGAACTATATATTTTCGGTTTTGATCACAAGTTTTATTTTTTTGTAAAGTATGAGCTTTATAATTAACATCTTTTCGCTTTTTTTTATTGCGCTAACGTTTGAAAATTATGAACGGTGTTTTTTTATGAAGCTTTGATTTTGATTAAAAGCAAAAATATAAATGTTTACTGCATTCAAATTATAACAAACTAAAGTAACCATGTTTAATTTATCTATTTCAATTACACCAACGATATAACACATAAATATAATCTAATTTTTTTTTAATGACACCAACAACAATCTTTATTATAGAAAAATTTCTTTAAGGGTATAATTGAGATAATGAAAAGGTAAGTATAAATATATTCATTTAGTTTGTTTGTTACACTTTTTAAATTATAAAATAAAAAAAACTAAATATATATATATATATATTCATATCGTGTTTGTTATATTTTTTTAATGTTTAAATTTATTCTTATCTATTTGTTACATGTGTTATTTATTTGTATTGAAAATTGAAGGCATTTTTAGAAAAAGAAAAGGTCATTCTAAAAGAGCCGAAATAAGTTATTTTCTTTATATATAATATAGATATTAACGAAGAGTAATCAATATAGATTTCTTTTAAATATTTTACATGTATTTATGTTTTATTATAAAAAAAGTTATTTGCGTATCTTAAATTTTTAAAAACTCACATATTGGCTTCACAACTCCGTGGCTATGGGGCACTCGCTCACTACATGCACAATATAATAATAAAATGGTACGCACACTTTTGACTAAAGAAAATTAAGTAAAAATGAAAGTAATACTAATAATATTATGTTCTCACAAAAAAGTGTTGATCGTGTGAAGCCCAGCTAAGATCAATGATCATCGTTATTTTCTTATTGTAGAGTAAACTCACATCTTATAAATGCAGAGAAGTGAGAAATTTGACATCTACATATCATTGTTCATGATTTTTTTTTTTTTTGAGGAAGTCATTGTTCCTGAACTTATTAAACATATTCTCAACCGAGACATATGTTATACAGGCTATGTCTAGGGTGAGAGACCTCACTAGATCTCCTACGGTGAGCAAGTTAGAGTTTTTTTTTTTTTGAAAGATGGTTAGAGAAAAATTTCTTAACCGTTGGATTATAAAACTTTATGGATCTTATTATATCAACACCCAATATTTTCTCTCTTCTATCCACTATTTTTGGTTCTATCTTTTTCTCTCAAACAATTCAGGTCTACAGAAATCACCAACGAAGGAGCTTGCTTTATTGATGTGCAGTGACAAGGAACTCAATTAAATAGAGGACGAGGTAGAGAGAACCTCTTCCAGCAGCGAAAGTCCACATCAAAAAGTGTGGGAACAAGTAAAATGAACTTTTTAATTGTGAATCCTCTTGTTGATTTGTTACTTGTTTTATAAAAGCATGAATCTTATTATTCAATGGGTTAATCTGAAATCTTTTCTTATAATAAATAGATATGAAAATTTGAATATCACTGTTAAGTTCATGCCAAATCTGAATATTTATTTTTCAAGAGATATGTGGACAATTAGTTCAATATAAGTACACATAGTGATGAAGGAAGAAAGAAACATAGAGGAAAAAACATGTAAATGACTGCAATGGCAAGGAGATGGTTGAGATCTACAATAAAGAAAGGTGGATGGGATGAAGAGGAAAGAGAATAGGAAAAGTGACAGTAAAATAAAAAGTATTGGGTGTTGTTGGTGTATACTAAGAATCATATAACTTCACGATCTAATGGTTAAAATTTGTTTCATTCTTTGTACAATAAAAAAAATATTTGTTTCATTCACTCACTCACGGTAGGAGACCTATCAAGGTCTCCCACCCTAGACTGAGTCGTTAATACAAAGTTTATTTATTTTACATCTACCTGCATGTTTCTAGTCTAACATCTGACATTAGTTGATACTCCATATAGATAGATGGTCCAACAGTTTTTATTTTATTTTATTTTATAAAACCGAAAATGTTAATATTTTGTTGAATTCTGCTCTTCCCCCTACACTAAACACTCGCGCCCATCATGATTTCCAAATATACCCCTGTGTTAGTTATGTCATGCTGCGTGACTTAACTAACGCACCTTATGATTTTGCGCCACTTAAGTCATGCCGCGTTAGTTAAGTCACGCAGCGTGACTTAAGTGTATATACAGCAAAACAGAAACACAACACTCTCACTTTCAAACTTCACCAAAATACGATTTTTTCCTCCAAGTGCGAATTTCACCAAACTCACAGAGTTTGCTCTACATGTCCTCAGCCATCAACAGAGGGGTCATTCGGTTCCGAATAACCAGCCGTGGGCTCATACTAGGGGGTACATGAGATGGTTCATTAGAGTATCACATCCTATTGTGAACCCCCCTGTGGCCATTCCTGACTACGCAGCTCAGGCCCCTCCTCGTCCTGTCCCTCCTTACGAGGAGGTTCTTGTTGAGCAGCAGTGAGCCGGACATCCTCCCGACCCATACCAGATCATCAGCAAACATCAGAGCCAGAGTGGACGGTGCAATGGGTCATCCTGTTGTGTTTCATAATCCATAGGAGGTTATGCGCTTGATGCAGGGCATCCAGTCCGAGTGGAGCATGATGGAGCAGATGCCGGCTCCGCGGAGGAGGAGTAGGAGTCCACGGGAGTAGGGTTTTATGATATTTTCTAAGTTTTTTTATGACATTTTGAAGGATTTGGTTGTAATCCTGTTACATTTGCGCTTTTTGGCGCTTTTATGACATTTTTTGTTATTTTATTCCGTTGTTTTATTCCGTTATTTTTCGTAATTTAATTATGACTTGCTTGAATGAATGATGAAAAATGCATGTAATTGAATGAATGTATGAAAGAAGGACTGAAAAAATTAGGGAAAATGGAGGTTTCTGCCTCTTCCGGTTTTCTGCAAAGACTGGGCGTGAGTTAACTCACGCATGTGTTAACACTATGCGTGGGTTAACGCACACAGTGTTTTACACATACGCATGTTAAGTGTCGCAGCATTAGTCAACTAACACATAGTTTTACACTTACGTTAGTTAACTAATGCAAGGGTATTTTAAGCATGGCTGTACGGCGCGAGTGTTTTGTGCAGGGAGAAGAGCAAAATTCTATTTTGTTTGGGTTGTGGACAAAACGCTCCATCAATTGTTATGTTCTATCTTCTTCTTTTTTTGTTGAAGCAATTATGTTCTATCTATATATTGTTAATTTTTGTCTTGGGTCACTGTTATGAATGTTATGTTTGGTCAATCTGACACCAAAAAAATTAGGAGCTTTTGAGAAGTGAGGGGAATGAGACACTTTTTTGTGTGATCCCTTTTTTGACATAACCAAAAAAGAAAGTTGGATATTAGTTAATTTTGTCTATAACCAATGCTGGAGAATGAGATTTTTTTTTATGCATGGCATAAGAGAATGAGTAGGATAGTCTATGTAAATATAGCTTAGCTGTTAAAGAAATTATATTATATATGTAGGTGTCGAACTTTGAACCTTATACATCTCATTTGTTCATCTTATGTGAATTTATAACCACTAGATTATTTGCGGAAAAAAAAGAAGGAGAATGAGTGGGATATATCTATTTTTAGGAAGAGTTTGATAGATCTATAAGAAGGAGGGTTATAATCCTAAAACATTATGTAAAACTTAAATGAAATTAATGATAAATCGGAATATTTGTTTTTTCAACTGTAAAATACAATAATTTATTGAAATATATTAATAATCGAGCCAAGTACATAAATTTTGAAAAATCATTAATAGAATAATTCATTTTTTTCATAAAGGCATTACAAAAAACTTATGCGGTACGTATATTTATATGTTGTATATAAATATTTAATAACCCACATAAATTTTGACAGTAGTAGTGAAAGTATTAAAAAGAAATCATTAAAGAAAGTGTTTGTATCACTTCTCTTCTCTCCATATACATGAATCAAGGACACTTTCGAATTTGATTGTGGGTGGTGAGTTTAGCATAACATTCACATGAATCAAAGTTTCCAGCAGTGCCAGGAGGGACACACTTGCACACGGCACAACAACTACCACAAGCTCTCTTACACAGATTTGGCCTTGATGATAATAGACACCTTTCTTTACAAGCATTTCCACAATCTATACACCATAATAAACGTTCTTAAATAATTAGACCCATTAAATTAACTAGCTATTTTTGGTCAGACAATATAAGTTGGAAAATTAATATTACCTATAGTTTGGGGAAGAGGGGATGGTGATGTAGCTCCATAGTTGGTCATCTGTAAGTTAAAAACAGTACATGTGGATTAAGTAAATGGTTAACGTGTGGATATAATTTGGAAAACAATGTATAGGAGTACATAATTATCCCATTAACTAATCTTTGAATTAGTTAATCTTGTGTCTCATTTTATGTATGCATCTTTCTTAAAAAATGATTACCCCCTCCATTTCTAAATATAAGCAAATTTAACTAATTAGATTCATTCAATTAATGATGTATGTGGTCCATAATATGAACCAAATACATCATTAATTGAATGAACCTAAAAAGTCATAATTGCTTATAATTAAGAACGGAGGGAGTATGCGTATCAATTTTTAATGGGTCATGTTATCTTGTGTTCTAAAGGCACAAGTTAAGGAGCTAAAAGAAGAAATTGTAAATGAATTTTGTATTGAAAATATTAATTATTAAACTTTTAAAACATTGAATATACAAGTTCCAAAAAAAACTTTTATCTTTAGCTTTTTTTTTGTGGTGGTTGAAGTTCGAACCTAGAACCTTGCATATTTTATGCATTGTCTATACCAACTGAGCTAAACTCACGAGAACCTATCTTTAGCTTTTTAACTTGTGTCTTAAGGACATAAGTTAGCATTTCTCATATTATTATTTTTTTTGGAAAAACTAAAATGGAATATATTACTCAAACAATGTTAACTTGTGCCCTAAAGACACAAGTTAAGAAACTAAAACAAGAAATAAGTAATAGATAAATTTTGTATTGAAAATATAAATTCTTAAACTTTTATATCATTGAATGCACAAGTTCCAAAAAAAAAAACTTTTATCTTTAGCTTCCTTAAAAAAAACAAAAAAACTTCTATCTTTAACTTATTAACTTTTGTCTGAAGGGCACACATTAACATTTTCCTATTACTACTACTATTATTATTATTATTATTATTATTATTATTATTATTATTATTATTATTATTATTATTATTATTATCATTATTTTATTTTATTTTTTATAAATAAACAAAATGACAATAGTTATTGCAAACTCGCACACATAACTACATAAGTTGATGAGTTGAAGTTCGAAGTGTATTTAGATACATCTACCTTTTCTTTTTCTTCTTAAGTAGCCTAAAGGTTATAAATTAATCTTGAGTTAATTATTTAAATTGATCCTATAAAATACGCGATGTCTGAAAAAATGACCTTGTAAAATAAAAAAAAGATATTTTAACCCTGTAATTTGAGATTCTTCCTATTTTCGACCCTATAATATACGTATGGTCCAAAAAAATGATCTAGAGATTGAATTTTTTCATGATTTTTTTAGGAATCTTTAGGATGTTAAAACATGGTTTTACAGAAGAAAAAAAAATTAGATTTTTACGACTAGGGACGAGTTTATTATGAATTTTTATTCCCCATAATTATGAATTTCTTAAATAATTCATAATTAATTCGTATTTCGTTTAAAAACTCCAAAATTTCATGGTGATTCTTATGATATTCTAACCATGCCTACAAAATTAGAGAACATAATTTGACCCGTGAGTATACACTTACTCGGAACAAAATTGCAATTTTGCAGGTTTTGGTTGAAAAAAAAAAATTTAAACATCTTTGAAATGCTATGAAATTTTGCAGATCCTTTTTATTATTTTGTTTTTTTTTTTAGTTTTTGGTGCTTTAAAAATTCATAATTAATTCGTCATTAGTTGAAAAATTCTAATTTTTTGTGTAATGTCATATTTTAATGTCCTAAACATGTCTGAAAAAATCATTAAAAAATTCAACCTCTAAGTAATTTTTTGGACTTCAACTATATTACAAGGTCAAAATAATAAAAATCTCAAATTACAGGGTTAGAATATGTGTTTTTTATTTTGCAAAGTCATTTTTCATACTTCGCATATATTATAGGGTCAATTTCAATAATTAACCCATTAATCTTTAAAGTGAATAAGAATAAATGTTGTATCATTATAGAATGATGACAAATAAATAAGAACAATATTGATAAAAATAATAATAAATTTTGTGTCATCACTCAGAGGGGAATAAATTTTGTGTCATTATAAATGATTACAAATAAATAATTTGAGACAAATATGATAAAGGAACACATGATATAAGAAAGAGGAAGTAAATAGGTCAAAGAAGACAAGTATGCCTTACAAGTTGGTGTGCTTCAACCATATGAAATAGAACAAGTGAGAGGAGAAGTGATGAAACAATGAAGCTTCCAGAGAATGCCATAGTGTGTGGAGGATTCAATTGCTATATGATATGAAGTGAGATGACAAAGAAGCTTATAAGTATTTATAGAAAGAGTATGTGAAATGTGTTCATGAGTTATTTCCTTAAAAAAAAAAAAATGTTCATGAATTATTAGATTGTATAAAATTATACACAATGAATTGGATGCCAAACAATGAGAGCACAAGGAAGGTGCTTTTTACAGGCTAATCCAGCACAGAAAGATGAACCCCACAAAACGCGGTGCTATTACAATATACAAAAGAAAAAGATAACTTTTTTTTTTTGAAGAAGAAAAGAAAAAGATAACTTAAATTGGATGCTAATTGAAAATTTTAGTTAGTCTTATTTTAATTTTTTGATATACTTAGTTAATTATAATGTACCAAATACATTAGTAATATTATCCAAACCATTTTTTTATTTAATTTTCGAGTGGCGAATTTTATATATTGTGACGCTCAATTCTCAAATGATTAGAAATGTTTATGACAGTGCATTGGTTAAGCTTTTAGTTTACTTTTATTTTTGGTGATGCTTTTACTTTGCTTTTAGTAGAGCTTGTGTTTAATATTTGGTTTTTTTTTTTTCTTTTTTTCTTCTGAACTCTGCTCTTCTCTCAGTACATTTTGCTCGCGCTCAACTAATTGGACAATTATACCCCTGCGTGCGTTAGCTCACTCAAGGCAAACAGCAACGCAGCCAACACATCTCTTACATCTAACGCAGCCATTCACTTCTCCTTCCCCATGGTATCTCCTTCTTCCATTCCCTTCACTTCACTTCAACCCCATATTTCTCCTTCTCTCTAAATTAAAAGTTAATCATCATTAAACTTCTTCAAAAGCATATGCTTCATGTAACTTTTTAGAAGAAAAATAATTTTATCATGAAATTTATCTTTAAACAAGAACATCGTGTGAATCAATCTTTAAACAAGACAAATGTGTGAATCAATCTTTTGTTACAAACATGAAAATCAGCGCAAATTTGTGAATCAATCTTTAAACAAGAACATGGTGTGCCTCACGAAATCTGGTTGGGAATAGTAAATGGCACCACAAATCAAATTTGCTGCAAAGGTGAAATTATATATGAAGAGAAGAGATATAATTTGCTGTCAAGCTGCAAATTTTCTAATCCTTTTTTTACTGCAAGGTTCTACACTTGTTGTACGTGGTATGAGTTTTTAAAGTATGACTCCACTTTTGTCTAGGGTGAAGTCACACATGTGTAAAAATTAAGGAATTTTGTTTGCGTGCGTAGAGCAGAAATCTTTTTTTTTTTTTTGTTGCCATTTCATTGCGTAAAAACAAGACCAAGAAGGCCAAAAGCACTCTGCCATAAACGCCATGGGGTAGGGCATCTTTCACTCGTGCTTCGTACACCCCCTGGAACGTAGCTTCAGATAGATTTTTATAAAGAGAAATGATATTTGAACAATTGTTATTAGGTTTAAATATGTCTTTGATCTTTAGAAATATACTAACCTTTTGTTTTAGTCATTCTAAAATTTCCCTTCAACTTTTAGTCCTTCTAAAATTGGAGGAAATTTTTTGTCATTAAAGTCGTTTACAATTGGTTGTCTAAATATCATTCCTCTTTTAAAAATTGTGCCATAGGAGGATATTTTCCATTAAGTGGGGGGCTTGTGCTCTTTAGTTTTAAAAATTGCTTTTCCGCAACCTAAAATTACGGGTGGGACTTCAGTGACTTTGTGTTGGGTGACTTTGGTGACTTTAATGTATTTTAGAGAAAAGAGAGTGATGATGGAATGATTAAAATAAATTATTTTGATGATAGAGAATTATTGGTTAGGAGAGAGATAGAGAAAAAGGCACCGAAGCCAAAGACACCCAAGTGCTACCCTAAAATTACATCAATATTCCCTCCGGTCCTATTTATAAAAGAAATTTGGGTCAACAAAAGTTAATGTATCTGGTTAAAAATTCAGTCCAGATACATCAACTTTTATTGACCAAACTTTCTCTTATAAATAGGACTGGAGGGAGTATTTTCAATGACAATTACTTGTAGTTTGCTATCATGGTGATTAAGGGGTAGCCAACAACAATTAACTGGTGTTGGATGTCTTAAGGTAATTTTAATGTATGTGAGAGCAATTTTTGAAGCTTAAAAAGAAACTTTCAAAACACACTGTTGTTCAATCTAGGTAACCCCTATGACATTTTATAGGTTATTACATTTTCCATTATATAATTGTCTCACGGGCCTTTTTTTTATGCAAAAATGTCTTGGGGATTTTCAGATTATATAATCCAAATTGAGTTTTCCTCCTGTTTTTGGGTGGAAAATGAGTTTTTCACCTATTCAGATTATACAATCTGAACACAATAAGTAGTTCAAATTCTATAATCTGAACATCCCAAATAATATGCCGCGTTCCTCGTTATTTTCTTCTTCAGATTATAAAATATGAACACCTCATATATAATCTAAATTGTAACAGTACAAATGCGGAGTCTGTTTGTAACAAGGTTAGTCAGTTTAAGAACCATACTAACCATCTTAACCCCTATTCTTGTGTTTCAGGTCATTGTTAGTTGTTCTTGTTGTGTCTCAGTCGAAAAATCAATTTTCGGGCTACTCGACTGACTCCTCTATATGGGACTTCTTATGAGATTCCCCCGCTCAAAATCCAAAATTTTACAGTTTCAACCCATTTTTCATTTTTTAAAATTTGTCATATTCTCAGAAAAAATTCGCATTAGCTTTATTTGATTTTTTTGAATTTTTTATTTTATTTCACAGGTTTTAACATTTTTTGCTTTGTTTTTTTGTTGTTTTTAAAAGAAAAATTCAAAACCACTGAAATAAGAGAGATTCTGATTGTTGTTTATATATAAACATATTTCAGATTTTATAATTTAAATAAAGAGTATTTTAAGAAAAATAGGACTTACGAAAAACACATAAGATGAAGAAAAAAAAAAGTATATTTTATAAACTCATTGAAATATTTGACCGTTTGTCTAAGATTGTTAAATAAATTATTTTGATATTTTAGTTAGAGATTTTTAAGAAAAGTATACTATTTTGAATTGTTTAATTACCATCATATGAAGACATTTTATATTTCTCTCTCCTCAATTAAAAATGGTTTTCTTAAAAAACTATTCAAGATAGGTTTTCATTTTAAGCTTACAAATCATTTTTTAATACAACTATTTTTTTTTTTAAAAAAAGGTTCACACAAAAACATCTCATATTTTGTGCTATGGAATTCGAACCCTTGGAGAAAACCAACAACACGATGTATGGAGTAAATAAGAATGTCAACCAAGCAGTCTAAGAAAAAGTATTCAACCAAGAACAAATTTAGCAACCTAGGTTTATAGAAATTACAATAAAATCAAAGAATAAAGGTAAAAAGAGTAGAGAAACAGTAATACCTAGGTTGTTTATCCAACTCGATCCAATCGACTTACTCACGGAGAGAGAGACAAGATCTCTAAAAAAGGCTTTAATTTGCAACGAAAGCTTTGTTAGTCATTAAATAGAATTTTGCTCTTCCCCTTGCACAAAACACTCGCGCCCTGCAACCATGCCTAAAATGTCCCTGCGTTAGTTAAGTAACGCAAGTGTTAAACTCTGCGTTACTTAACTAATGTTGCGTGAGTTAACTAACGCAGCATTAGTTAACTCACGCTACGTGCTGTTTTAAACAAGACAGAACACCTCATTTCATCATTTGTCATCTAAAATCTAAAAAAAAACTCAAAAATCTCTCAAACCACCCAAATTCAAAATTCCTTCAAGTTCAAATCAAACAACACTCCAATAACAAGTAAGTTTTCATAATCAAACACACTTAACCTTGTATGTTTATATGTTAGATTTTTTCTCTTAAATTAGAAACTTTTTAGATTTAGGGTTTGTTTAAATTTTGGTTTTTTTGGCAAGAAATCATACAATGTTTACATGAAAATGACTTGTGTTGCTTAAATGTTTAGATGTTTGCATGTTTATGTTGTAGTTTTGAGTTTTAGAGATTTTTTTTAGATTTAGGGTTTGTTTAAATTTTGATTTTGCTTGCAAGAAATCATACAATTACATGTAAATCACTTATGTTGCTTAATTGTGGTTAGATGTTTGCATGTTTATGTTGTAGTTATGAGTTTTAGGGTTTATGTATAATTTACACTCCAAGTGTTTGATGGAA
>Ga0315913_1007784_pt1 | contig 12791 bp, 9 predicted proteins | sample MpolsnodulesMG_FD_207736 | JGI IMG/M metagenome (GOLD analysis project Ga0315913, IMG submission 207736) | Medicago polymorpha root nodule microbial communities from Los Angeles, California, United States - small nodules | ecosystem: Host-associated > Plants > Roots > Nodule | place: USA... | reverse complement strand
CTAATGAATTTGTCATTGTTTCACTTGATATGGGAACAGAGTGGTACACGCAGTTGATGCCTCCCTCTGGTTTTGATGAAATGTCATCTGTTACGCCGCCATCTTTATGTATATTGAAGGACTCCTTGTGTTTTTCTCATGATTACAGAAGAACTGAATTCGTTATATGGCAGATGAAGATCATTGGAGTTGAAGAGCCATGGACTCAACTCCTTAAAATTAGTTACCAAAATCTTCGGACTAGATATCATGATTTTGCTGACTTGAAAAATTGTCAATTGTTGCCATTGCTCCTTTCTGATCACAGCAATACACTAATATTGGCTAATAATCAAGAACGACGAGCAATTATATATAACTTGAGGGATAATACAGCAAGGCGGACTAGAATTATCGATGAAATAAAATGGTTCTCTGTCAAGGTTTATGTTGAAAGTTTGGTTTCTGACATTTAGAATCACGTCAAGACATTTGTGGGATGGTTGGAGGAAAGGAAGAAACTAGCTTTTTGGTGCTACAATAGCATTAGTTACAATACTCACTTTCGACAAGACGTTTATGGCTCCTTAATATCTTTCTTTTAGGTTTCTTCGAAGACATTTGAAGCAACTCACAATTTAATAATTGTTTTGTTTTTATAACTCTTCTGTTTGTTTGGGACCATGTGAATGTCACTAATACATTTATACATTTTAGTCCATTTCCTTATTCATTTCTTTACATGCCATCTCTATTTTAATTTCTCATCCAAAAGTTTTAATGTAATTGTATCAGTGGCTTCAGTTACATACTACGGTTGTTAAATACACATGTTTTTCTTTTGCCCCCAGAATATTCCTTGTTAGTAGAATTGATTCAATCACACCTCCTAAATTGGGGGTAGGCATTTAGCAGCTTCATGTGTTGAACTTTTGAAGCACTAGACTTCATAATTGATTTTTCTTAATCTAATTAGAGTTTAAAAGGGTATTGATTTTGGAATTGAAAGTGTTGAGTTAGATGTTGCTAGAAGCTTCGTTATATTCTTGCTGGCATGATGTCTCATTTAGTTCATTTGAGTCCAGAAATCCGACAAAAGTGTAAATGTTTTATTTGCAGCAATATCAGGGATGATTGTCTAAATTTTTTTTCTTTCTGTCACAGAGCTTCCAACAGGATATACACAGTTCAGTTCACTGAGTCAGAGGGTGTTTATTTGTCACAGTGATTTTGATTCTATTTGACAGTTCATTATTCATTCGGATTAATTAAAATGAGTTTAACTATAGGCTGTGCTCAATTGCTACTAGTTTCCAAACTTCATAGTTAAAGCTATTCTAAATTAAAACAATAATAATAAATTAAAACCTTTTTATTGCTAATGATATAATCTAGGGTATTTTTGTTGAAAATCTTCTGCTGTGTAGTGTTTAATTGTATTTGCTGTCATTTTTCACACTACTGGTACTGCAGGTTCCGGTCAATTATGTAAAGTTTTATGTCCTGTTGCAACTATATAACCTCTTCTTTCGCTGATGGGCCAGTTAGTACATTAGCTATTTATGCTCTTTCTTAGGCTAGGTGGCTTGTGAATTGAGTTTGCAATTGTTTTGCTTTGATGAAATCGTTGTGTGTCAGGAAGTAGTGTCAGTGAGCTCTTATCCTTAATTTGTCCAGGTGTGGGAGTATTTGTTGGATAGAATGTTTTTTCATTTGTTTTTTTTACGAAGCTAAATTAGCTCACTCAAATTGACACCAGAGAGAATCGAACCTTAGACCTTGAGGAGGAACACACTCTCAGGTCTCAAACCAATACCACTAGGCCAACCCAAATGGGTTCATTAATCTTTTGTTAATATTTGAGTATATCAATATTAAGCTGCACGGATTAATTTACAACCTATGAACTCCAGTTTAGGTTTCAGATTAATAAATTAACCATTATTGAAGATGCTATCACATCAAGAAGCAATCACTATATATAAGAATGTTTCTGATTACATGCTGCATACATGTGGTTCTATGAAAGATAAGAATCAACCTTTTTTATAAATCCTATCAGTAACTATGATAGAGGACAAATAACGAGGAGGGATGAACTCTATCTTAAATACTTGAATCTGCGAGACCTATAACTAGGCGGGAGAGTAAAAAAAAAAGCATTGTCCTCTATCAGTACGTAGATATTCTTTTTCTTATTCCCCGCAATAGTTTCTAGACACACAACTATGGTCTTGCGAGTTAGGGATTATGAGACATCCCTATTTAATTTATTATCCATGCATGAATGCAGAGTTTAGATCTTGATGGATCATATCTTGATTGTTACATGTATGAACACCAAGATATTACAACTGAAGAGGCACAAAGGCATGTTGCTCACACGATTTCAAATGAATGGAAACGTCTCAATCAAGAAATCATAACTTCAAATGCAATATTTCCATCATCTTTTACCAAATTTTGTCTTAATGCTACAAAATAAATTACAAGGGACTCCCAACACAACTTTTCATATGTAGCCGTTTTTATATTTTTTAATGTTAGAATAAAATTAAGTAAGAATAAAATTAGTGTTCATATTAATGTTAGAATTGCATCCAACAACTTTAATAACAAATTGTCTCATGACAACATAATAGGAAAAATGCTCAAGTGAGCATATTCAAAAGAAAGGAAAATAGAGAAAGATGAAAAGAAATGCAAATTGCATAAGATAAAGGAAAATAAAGCAAGAACAAAGCATTATTAAATTGCAGGGAAGGTAAAAGGTGATTGAAATCTATTTCAATCCGCCCCTGAACTCGTTTGCCAACACGGCGTGGGTGTTACAAGGCTTTTAGAAAATAGGATCCAGCCCTTTGTTCTTATTACAAACTAATATATATATATAGATCTTGTAGGAAAAACTACCAATAACTTCCTATACTTACAACCCTGCATTTGATATAATTACAAGACACTAGAAAATAACTTTCATGCACTCCAATTGTAACTTCAGATTATTTCGCCTTATCTTTGGTCGAAAACCATATACAAGCACCACATTAAATCACTTAATCTAAAATGCGACATGTCGAAGTTATGCTCTTGGTCGAAATCTCTTTGCACTTTGCAGCATATCGAAATAACCCATCTAACTTGTCGAAATCTTGCTCTCTCCCTTTAAAAGTCTATTAAGCACTTCAAATAAATAACCACAAATGATATTTTATTTTTGGTATTAGCACATACAAAATTAATTACATTTCTTAATACATGTGAAATGTTCAAAATGTCTTAGTAGTAAAAATATGTTGGGACTTGTGTAGTCAAACTCTTAACAAGTATTAAAAATGTTATTTTGAATGCAAAATTAACATCAACATTAGCATGATATACCAAAAAAAAATGATACTTTGTATTTTATTATAAGTCGTTTTGACATTACATTGGTATTGTAAAGTGACATATAATAAAACCAAAACAATTTTTCCAAAGCGATGTATAATAAAATATGGAGGAAGTGCATACTTTTGAAAAGACTAAAAATCGGTTTTTTTTCTTCTTTTCAACATTTTCCTTAACACCCGCTTTGTTATTGTCTTAAATCAAAGTGGATTTCACACTTTAAAAATGAGTCTCTTGTTTAAAGTGGTGGGGTATACATTAAATTCACGAGAAAATAATTGTTAAAATGATTTTTCTAATATATGCATACTCCACATGTTAAAAAGTTTGAAATAATAAATTTGTATTGAAATTTGTGTATTTTATATTAAATATATAATTTTTTAACAAATTATTATTATTTTCAATAAAAAATTGTTTTTTAATTTTTTTTAACGTAGTACAATATTATTTTAATGATACATTTCTCGCTAAACTACCGTTATTAAACTACTGTTACTCTGACAAGAATATGACGATACATTTCCATGCATTTCTAACTAAACTATCGGTTACTCTGACAAGAAAATGTACATAACATTGCTCGGTACATATGTCACAACAATACCTTCATCCACCCGTCGTGAATAGACAACACCGCCGCCGCCGCCTCGCTTCGCTCTAATGAGTAATCCTTCAGCTCAATCGCATGCTCGATCCGACGCAGAGTCACCAGTATGCCTCTCTTACGATCTTATGCAAATGACATGCGTCTGCAAATCTTGGAATTCTATTATTTCTGATCCTAAATTCATTAAACTTCACCTTAAGCGATCGGCGCGAAACCCTTACTTGACACTATCCACCCGACCTCACATACCCAACAACGTTATTCCCTTCCGGTTTCTCGAAAGAAAAGTTATTCCCTTCCCGGTGCATCCTTTAATTCTCGAGAACCCGTGGATCCTCCTTCCGGAAAACCTTCGTTATGAATGTCAAGTCGAGAAATGTCGATATGCTATTGGATCTTGCAATGGATTGTTTTGTTTGATTAGTTATTCTTTCAATTCTTATATGTCTGAACCTTTCCATTTTTACGTGTCTGAACCTGGAGAGTTCTGGTTCCGTTTCTGGAACCGTGTCATACATACAATGTCAAAAAAGTTGGGGCATTTTACAATTTCAAAAAAGTTGAGGTATTTTTTAGGTCATGATTTTTGTCACCATTGATAAACCTTACAAGTTTGCTTTTGTTTATGATAATTCATCGGAGACATATAAGGTTGTAATGTTAATGTTGGATGTAGTTGAAAATAGAACTCATGTGCAAGTTTTAAGTGTGGCTGATAATGTTTGGAAAACTATTCCAAATTTTCCCGCGGTTCCTCTTCCTAATCGATATACTGGTCAGGGTGGGTCTAATAGTGTGTATTTGAATGGTCGTCTAAATTGGTTGACCATTCAGGATCGTCCTATTAGCGTTGATGGTTGGGAGAATATTAAGGCTGATGAATTTGTTGTTGTTTCACTTGATCTGGGAACAGAGTCATACACGCAGTTGATGCCTCCGTGTGCTTTTGATGAAATGTCATCTGTTAAGCCGCCATTTGTATGTATATTGAAAGACTCCTTGTGTTTCTCACATGATTACAGAAGAACTGAATTCATTATATGGCAGATGAAGATCATTGGAGTTGAAGAGCCATGGACTCAACTCCTTAAAATTAGTTACCAAAATCTTCGAACTAGATATCATGATTTTGCTGACTTGGAAAATTGTCAATTGTTGCCATTGCACCTTTCTGATCACAACGATAATTAATATTGGCTAATAATCAAGAACAACGAGTAATTCTATATAATCTGAGGAATAATACAGCAAAGCGGACTAGAATTATCGATAAAATACAATGGTTCTCTGCCAAGGTTTATGTTGAAAGTTTGGTTTCTGACATTTAGAAAGTACGTCAAGACATTTATGGGATGGTTGGAGGAAAGGAAGAAAGGAGCTTTTTGGTGCTACAATAGGTTTAGTTATAATACTTACTTTCTACAAGGCGTTTATGGCCCCCTTGATGTCTTTCTTTTAAGTTTCTTCGAATATATTTGAAGCAACTCACAATTTAATAATTGTTTTGTTTTGTAAGTCTTCTGTTTGTTTGGAACCATGTGAATGTCACTAATACATTTATGCATTTTAGTCCTTTTCCTTATTCATTTCTTTAAATGCCATCTCTCTTTTAATTTTTCATCCAATTCAACCATTCAACTTTCAGTGTTTCCTTGTTTCTTTTGATGTAATTGTGGTTTGTGTCATGGGTCTATGTCTAATTTACTACTCCCGTAGAGGCTGTTAGTTTAATTCTTTGGTTAAACAGAGTGGCAAAACGAAAAATGTTTCAAATAATTGATTGCTCAATGGATGTCTAATCATCTTGCTTGTTTCAAATATTCTGTGCTAGTTTGGTGAGTAAAAGAGAGGTAATTTAATGTTGTATTTATGTACATGATCAGATCACCTGTTACAAATTTTTGTCTTTCAATACCATAAACATTTATCAATTTTAATGTCTTTTGATGTTTTATTTGGTATTTAAGTTTGTTTTGTTATCAAAAGTACCAAATAGACACCACAACTGACCTAGCCTTCATCCACCAATCGTGAATAGACAAAACCACCGCCGCCACCTTCCCGTCTCTGTCGAGTATGAGTAATCCTCCAGCTGAATCGTGTGCTAAACCCGACACAGAGTCATCGGAAATCCTCTCTTATGACGTTATCGCCGAAGTTCTCTCCTTTTGCGATGTAAAATCTCTTATGAGAATGAGGTGCGTATCCAAATCTTGGAAATCTATTATTTCTGATTCTGAATTCATCAAACTTCACCTTAAGTGATCAGTGCGAAACCCTTACTTGACACTATTCCGAGGTAACATCCCTAGCAGAGTTATTCCCTTTTCGGTGCGTTTAATCCTTGAGAACCCGTTGATCCTCCTTCCGGAGAACCTTTGTTATCGATGTCAAGATGCGGATGATTGCTTTGCTATTGGATCCTGCAATGGATTGTTTTGTTTGCTTGGTTATAATTTTTATTCCATCTCTAAACCTGTAGAGGTCTGGTTCCGTTTCTGGAACCCTGTCATACGTACAATGTCAAAAAAGTTGGCGCATTGTTTTAGTCATGATATGGCCATCCATAAAGATTACAAGTTTTCTTTTGTTTTTGATAATTCATCGAAAACATATAAGGTTGTAATGTTAATGTTGGATGTAGTTGAAAATAGAACTCATGTGCGAGTTTTAAGTGTCGCTGATAATGTTTGGAAAACTATTCTAAATTTTTCTGCGGTTCCTCTTCCTGATAGATATACTGGTCAGGGTGGGAGTGATTTTGGAAAGCCATGAAATGTTCAGCAGAAATGCCATTGATTTTGTCCATAGCCATGAACTCTATGAAATTGCACTTACATTTCGCTTGCTAAGATAAGGAGGCTACTATGTTAAATCAGGTTAGGATCTTTCATTCTTCAAAAAGTTGATAGAATTAATCATATAGAATAATAAAACTTCAAGATTTTGATGGATTTCCCTCCTCTTATTCATTGATTATACAGAGCACATGCAGATACAATAACAATTTGCAATATGCAAAATAAAAACCATAGCATTACAAAATACGTACATGCTATATTTTGTTTTCTTCTGACAGACAAATGTTAGTTATTAGCTTGTAAGGAGGAAGGAGAACTGTTAGTAGCAGGAATTGAACCTTGGATATTTTGCATATAACAGGAACATATGTACATATTATATATCAACAATTACACCTGAAAAATGTATACTAAATACACCTTCTAATGATAGAAATTAGAATTAAAAAGTAACCATATACATATATAGCGAAAGACTAAGAAGATATAGAAATTAAAGACAGACATATTTTGAAACTTAGGGGGCCAAAATTGCCATTTTTTTTAATAGAGGGCCAAAATCGCAACATTTTGAAACTTAGGGGGCGAAAAGTGCAGTTTAGGCTTTAGTTATTTAACTGTAATGATCGCTGACGTACGGTACATGTTTCTTTATATAATAGATGGTGGAAAGACCTTGAGATGGCTAAGTAGCCAAACTTTGCTCAGTATCAACCACTGAAATGTTACATGTGGCCCATGGTATGCTTTACAGATCCAAGTTTCTCAGACCAAAGAATTGAGCTCACCAAAGTTATCTCTCTAGTTTATGTTATTGATGACATTTTCGATGTTCATGGGACACTAGACCAGCTTACTCTATTTGTAGACTTAGTAACAAGGTATTTGAATTAAAAATTAAAGGTCAATATTTGAAATACTTTTATAGAATTACTCTTGAAGTCAATTGATTATTTATATGTGTGTACGCGCGTGTTTACGATCAATTTTTTTGTTACAACGTGTTTACAATCGCTTGATCACGTATAACTGAGATTTAATTTCATTTGATATAGAAAAGTTTTAGTATATTTATATATATAAGTATACCTTGCCAAAGATGTTTAAAATTATTTTGATATATCATTCTAATATTTATAATGGATTGCTCTCTCAATTGAGATGGAAATTGGTGGATACAGAGGAACTTCCAGACTTCATGAAAATTTGTTTAAGTTTTCTTTATAAGATTACCAATGATTTTGCTGAAAAGGTCTACAAAAAGCATAGATTGAACCCTATAGATACGCTTAAAAAATCGGTAAAATAATCGTGTGTTTTTAAATATTTCACCATATCGATTATTTTTACCAACTATATATTATATCTAATGAAGTATTTATGTGAAACAGTGGATACGATATTTAAAGTCTGTGTTGAAAGATGCACATTGGCTGAATTCAGGTCACTTGCCAAAGGCAGATGAGTACTTGAACAATGGAATTGTTAGTCCAGGGGTGCATGTGGTACTTATTCATGTGTTCTTCCTCTTTGATCACATTCAAGATGTAACTACGGAAACAATTGCTATTTTAGATGGTGGCTTTCCAAATATCATGTATTCAGTAGCAAAAAAAATTCGTCTTTCTGATGATTTGGAAGGAAGTAAGGTAAAATGGATGTAATCTATTCTACACATTTTAGCGCCCCATTTGGTCCCTTTACCCCAATTGAGAAACTTGAAAAGATATAATGTGATATTCTACCATGCATGGTTTTTCAATCATATGCACACAAAAGTATTATATTAATTTGTTTATTGAAACAAGATTTTTGGTCAAATGCCATGTTCTAATTATATGATTTATTATCTATGCATGAATTGCAGAGTGTAGATCAAAACGGTCTTGATGGGTCATATCTAGATTGCTACATGAATGAACACCAAGAGATTTCAGCTGAAGAGGCACAAAGACATGTTGCTCACATGATTTCAAATGAATGGAAACGTCTCAATCAAGAAATCATAACCCCAAATCCAATATTTTCGTCATCATTTACCAAATTTTGTCTTAATGTTGCAAGAATGGTTCCTCTCATGTTTCACTACCAGAGTAATCCAAGTCTTTCCAATCTACAAGACCTTGTCAAGTCATTGGTCAATGTTAATTAGTGCTAGTTTCATTTAGTACACTTTCAAATATCATGGTTTCTTGTTGAATAATTTGTATCAATTCATGGAGATATAAAGCACTTTACTGTTTATATTTTAAACAGTAAAGTGCTTTTACTGTCACTGTTGTAAGCAATTTGTTTCACTATTTGATTTTAATTTGTACATCCTTCTTATGAAATCCAATACATTTGCATCTAATTATTGGCTAGAAAAAAAAATAGATATGATTTTGTTTATCAGCATCGCATTTATCTGTTATCGAAAAACAACAGTTACTGTTAACTCTACGTTTGAGTTAATCTGTTAGTTTGTTATAAAGGTTAAAGGGCTAAAGAATTAAAGATTCCCCTGAATACTTGTGCTGTTATTTATACAACTAGAAATTTGATGGTGGGGAGGGGAGAGTAAAGAGAGGGACAAGAAAACTGTTGAGGGCTTAAACCTTAAAATAAAAGCAACAGAAGAATCTATGCTGTCTACTTAAGGGTGACAAGCACCACCTGCTGTGTACTTCAACCAAGTTGAAGCTATGTGCATAATAATATTTTTCTAGAATATGAGCTCAACATGAAAATGCTTTGTCCTCTATTAGAACAGCAGTCTGGTTCAAAAGTTAAAAGGATACAAAAAATGCAGACAAAGTACATACACGTTTGACCATGGATTTCGGCTAATTGTGCCGACCTCTTACACTGCAATACGGATGCAGTACCTTTCTATTAATCAAGCTTAGGATTTACAAAGTATAACTTGTATGTAACGACTATCGTCAAGTTTACAAGATTTACCCATGAACTATAAAATATCGGTAACCATGAGTTATACCCCAATATCCTCCATCAAGAAACAGTAGCAGCTAGACTTGAAAAGAAGATAGGTTTCCAAGGCTGATGATGAGAATTGAGGATTGAGGAACTTTATGTTAAATATTTGAATCTAATCAAACAAGTTGATATATTTTATTTTTTCTCAGTCCTTAGAAAATACTAAACAACTAAGCAAAATGGCGTAATATATATATAATAAATAAATTCACATCAGACTAACCTTAATGATTATAATACAATGTTTATCTTGTCTATCAAATTATGATTAATGATTCCTTCTATGGACCCAAATTTCCTACAGTCAAGAAATCCTACTGTCTAGCAGTCGATCAATGCATTTGAAGATCGTTTGATTGAAATCGAACAGTCTAGATTTAAAGCTCAATAAATAAATCAAAAAATTTGTAAACCACTGATCAAAATTGGATGACTTAGATCTTCTGCAGTCAAGCAGGGAATCCATTCAATTTTGACATGGACCACCAAAGGTTTTCACCACTCAAAATGGGATGGTTAAATTTGGTTTCAATAATCATCAAAATAAAAATAACAGTAAGAGTTAGTAGATTTTCTAAACATTTTCAGTATAGAATCAAGTAGGCTTTTCTTTCAAAGAACAGTTTCCCTCCTAGTACTAAAATAAAAGGGAAAGAAATAAAATGATAGGTATGACATGAAATGAAACAATTTTCCTTGAAGATTAGTAATAAAAGCGGCACACAAAATTGCGGAAATTACAATAAACACCGCCATCAGTTTCTAATTTTTTTTCTTCCTATTTCTCTCATGAGTCATGAGATCTATGCACATTACAAAGTATAATTATTTCTAATGAAAAACAAACAAAAAAACAAAACTGGGAATTGAACAAAAAAAACCATCTTTCCAGATAAATAAACAACCAATCTACTATCTCTGATCTTGAAATCCAACACTCTTCCTTCCAGCCATATTCATTGAGAGGCCTACATACACATTCAAATTTAAAATGAAAACTCTACATAATGAATGATTTCATAAATTCTTGAAGATTAAATATAAATGAGAATTGAAATAAATCCAAATTCCAAACTTTATATGTTCACAAATTTGAAATTGCATGCACAAAGCATAAATAAAATAAATAGCATCCTCTACGACACGCAGTATGGTGCTACAAATAGCGCACCATACTGTCGGTAGAGGATCCAATTTCGCTAAAGAACGATTGATTACCTTGGGATCTACAAATTGGGGGATCTTCAAAGAGAGAAAGAGAGAGTTGTTTATAAGCAAGACCAATATCAATAAGAATGAGACCTGATGAAGGATCATCCACAATGATATCTTTAACAGGTAACCAAAGAAAAAGCTCTTCTTGAGAAAGACCCTCCAACCCTTTAAGCTGACCAAAACTAAGATTCGCACGAACAACAGTTTCAAAGAACACTCTTGTTTCATACTTTACAATACAAGGACTATCCAACTTCACCTCCAAAACACCACTTTGATCCAAATTGTATGATTTTACACTCTCCGGAAATAGCCCCACCGGTAAACCATGACCGCGAAGAACCTCTTGAAGAGAAGTATATGCATCTATCACAGGCAAAGCAACAAGAATAACAAGAAAAATAGCTTCAAAAAATCTGATTCTGAGTGCCATAAGAAGCTAATGAAGTGGAGTAGTAGCTTTTTGAGTGTGGACAGACACAGAATAAGGTTTTAAGAGGGTTTTTAAGGTAACATGTGACAGCACTATTTTTGAACACTATGATTGGTATTTAGAAGTGGGAGTCAGAGAGGACAATTGATATAATTTCTAGGTTTTTTGTTTGGTTTCACGTAGATTATTTGACTAGAAGCTAGTACATGTGAAATTAACAAACTACCCTGCGTTACAATCTATAATTGTTGTCTGAGGCAAATTTTGTGTAATGTGACTAGGAAGTGTGACAAAAATTAGACAGCTCCAAAGTTGAAAATGGAATAAAGTTAACGTTACATTTTAGTAATCAATTATTATTATGATGGTAAGGAAAATTAGTTGGTTTGTTTGGTGGTGATACCGATCATTTGAATGGTGGATATAAAAACTATATAATATAAAATTAATTAATCATGCCGGTTGAAAACAACGTTGCCTTTACGATTTCTAATGTGTTTTTTATATGTAGTGACATCTTTGTACGATAGTGTCTTAAATTTGAAAATGAATTTGATTTGAATATATTTTGAACTATTCTTTGGCACTTTGGCCTTAATTTGCGCTTGGAATGGGACCAATCATATCAATTCTTTCTCTTTGTCTTCATCTTTTTGATGGGGTATCATTGTATTATACCAAAGTCAAGTCATGCTTTGTCGAATGTTGTGGAGGATAATTATTTTGATCTTCTTTTAATTCCTTTGATTAGTAGTTAATTTAGCTTATAAGTTTAAGCAAAGAATAGGAGTGGATGATGTGGATCTACTGTAATCACATAAACATGCGCGCGGGAATGTGGTCATAGGCATTAATTAAAAAGATTTTAGACGCTAATTACGCTCATTATATTATGGTGGGAGCAAAATTAAGGCCCTAGCTTCATTACTGGGGTTGTTAATTTGGTTTTAAAGACTTTTAATTACTTTTTGTCCTTAGGAGATCTCTATAAAGCAGAATCCTAGCTTCCTATAGTATTGGATCAAGAGTAAAAAAAGAGTGTTGGATCAATACAAAGTCCTACTTATGAATTTGGTTAAGCTTCTTAGGGTTTTGTATACCTAGGTGCGTTTGATTAGTAAAACAGAAAGTGATATATAAAACAATACTCCCTCTGATTCTTATTATAAGATAATTTTAAAAAAAATAAAATTGGTCCTATTTATAATAAAATGTTATAACTTTGAAGGTGTAATTATTGTTTAAAAGTTTTTTTTACCCCTCATTTAATGTTTCTCTTTTTAATAGGAAAATGCTCAAATACACGACAATTTTTGTCGTGTAATTTGCACGAACAAGTTTTTAACTACCATTTACTATTTTTTTTAAAATTTGGATTCAGCAG
>Ga0315913_1007781_pt1 | contig 12795 bp, 5 predicted proteins | sample MpolsnodulesMG_FD_207736 | JGI IMG/M metagenome (GOLD analysis project Ga0315913, IMG submission 207736) | Medicago polymorpha root nodule microbial communities from Los Angeles, California, United States - small nodules | ecosystem: Host-associated > Plants > Roots > Nodule | place: USA... | reverse complement strand
AAAGGTAAATTTCATATAGAAGCTGAAAATATTCTAAAATTATAAAATTTTAATGATTTAATAGAATACTCTAATTTAAATTTAGCACATTCATATCCAATTCATATACCTAATAAAATCATTAAACAAGTTGCTATTTTTATGCTATATGTAAGTCTAATAAAATAAGGTGTAGGAAAAATGACCCACCTTAACAATCTACCTATAAAAATAACTATAAATACAAGACCTACTATACTTTTAAGCATAATTTTTCTATTTTCTCTTAATCTTCTTAAATTAGATAAATTAAAATCACCAACCAAAGTATAATAAGTAACCCGAAACCTATAACAAACAGTTAATCCTACTGACAAATAAAAAATAATGTAAACAAATAAATTTAAATATCCTATAGATATTACTTCAACTACTAAATCTTTTGAATAAAATCCAGAGAGAAAAGGTAACCCACAAAGAGATAAATTACAAATATTAAATAAAATACAAGTAATAGGTATATACAAAGATAAACTTCCTATAAAACGAATATCTTGACAATTATTTAATCTATGAATAATTATTCCTGCACATATAAAAAGTAAAGCCTTGAATAATGCATGAGTTAATAAATGAAAAAAAGCTAAATCAGCATTTCCTAATGCTAGAATAGAAATTATTAAACCTAGTTGACTTAAAGTTGATAGCGCAATAATTTTTTTTAAATCAAATTCAAAATTCGCCCCTAAACCTGCTATAAATATAGTAAATAAAGAAATAAATAGAAGAATATTTAAAAAATTAGATGAAAAAGCATTAGAAAATCGAATTAATAAATAAACTCCAGCTGTCACTAAGGTCGAAGAATGAACTAATGACGAAACTGGGGTAGGAGCAGCTATAGCAGCAGGTAATCAAGAAGAGAATGGAATTTGTGCTCTTTTAGTTAAAGCTGCTAAAATAATAAAAAATGAAATAATTTTTATAATATAATCTATTTTCATAAAATCTAAATAAAAAATAAAATTTCATCTATTATAATTTATTATTCAAGCAATAGATACTAATAAAGCAGCATCTCCAATACGATTAGAGAGAGCTGTTAATATACCAGCATTATAAGATTTTACATTCTGATAATAAATAACTAATACATAAGAAACTAAACCTAATCCATCTCATCCTAATAAAATTGAAATTAAATTTGGTCTTATAATTAAAAATATTATAGATAAAACAAATATAACTACTAACAAAATAAAACGATTTAAAAATTTGTCAGTTTCTATATATCTCTCTCTATAATAAATTACTATAGCAGAAATAAATAATACAAACCTTATAAAATATAAACTTATCCAATCAATTAAAATTACTATTTTAATTGAAGATGAAGAAACCATTAATAAATTAAATTCAATAAAAATTTCAATATTATTTATAATAAAATATAAACCTAATATAAATATATTTAAAGATAAATATATAAATAATAAAAAATAAATTTTACAAATAGTTAACACTACCTAAAATGAAATTTTCATATCTTTAATCCCACAAATTAAAATTTTAATTTAAACTATTTAAGTAAATATATAAAATTAATATATCTGATTTTAAAATCAATAAATTTAACGGAACTCAATGAAGAAACAATAATAAATATTCTCGATATTTAATTTGATAAAAAGAATATAAATTAGAACTTAATTTCCCATGCTGAGTATAGGAGTAAAGAAATAAAGAATATGCAGCTCTTAAAAAAATTAAAATAAATAAAATTACTATTAACGATCTATCATAATAAATTAAAGAATTAATCAATAAAATTTCTCTTATTAAATTTAAAGAAGGAGGGGCTGCTATATTTCTCGAACAAAGTAAAAACCATCATAAAGATAAATTTGGTATTAAATTAATCATTCCTTTATTAATATAAATTCTTCGTCTTAATGTACGTTCATAAGAAATATTAGCTAAACAAAATAAACCAGAAGAACACAGCCCATGAGCTAATATTATAGATAAAGATCCTCAAAATCCAATTAAAGAAAAAGTTAAAATACCTCTTACAGCTAACCCTATATGAGAAACAGATGAATAAGCAATTAAAGATTTTATATCTCTTTGACGTAAACAAATTAAAGAAACAATAAAACCTCCTAATAAAGAAATTATAATAAAATAAATATTAATTTTTAAGCCAACCTTAAGAAATAATTTTATTACTCGTAATAAACCATAACCCCCTAATTTCAATATTACTCCAGCTAAAATCATTGAACCTGAAATTGGAGCTTCTACATGGGCCTTAGGTAATCAAAGATGAAGAAAAAATATAGGAATTTTTACAAAAAATACTATACTAGTACATAAATATAATATTAAATTATTAATAGAAGAAAAAAAACAATATTCTAAACTATTAAATTTATTATATAAATAAAACAAAGATACTATTATAGGTAAAGATACTAATAAAGTATAAAATAAAAGATACACTCCAGCTGAAATTCGCTCAGGTTGATACCCTCAACCAATAATTAAAATTAATGTTGGAATTAAAGAAACTTCAAAAAATAAATAAAAAATAAAAAAATTTAGAGAACTGAATGCAATAAATAATCTTAAAATTAATATTAAATTTATAAATAAAAATAATTTATAATAGTTATTTATTTTATATAATTTTTCTCTAGCTAGAATTATTAATCTACAAATTCAAAATCTTAATAAAATTAAGGAATAAGATAATAAATCTAAACCATAACTATAAGAAATTATTTGAACAAAATTACCAAATTTTAAATTTATAATAAATATAAATGAAACAATTATTAGTATAAAAAAATTTAATCAAAAGCTTACATAGAAACATAAAGGAATCAAAAAAATTATTCTAAATAAAAATTTTATCATAAAGAATTAAAAGTTAAAATAAAATCATTTCTATGTACACGAACTATTAATACTAATAAAGATAAACTCAGGGCCCCCTCGCAAACTCTTATAGTCAAATAAATTATAGATAAAAAATACTCATAATTTATAGATATTAGTATAAAAAATATACCTATAAATAAAGCAACTACTGAGGCTTCTAAACTTAATAGTATAACTAATAGATGTTTACATTTAGAGGCAAAAACCAATATACTAGAAAAATATATCATAATAAAAGTAATTATATAAATTAACATTAGTTTTAATAATTTAATAAAAATATTGATCTTGTAAATCAAAAATAAGATTTTATCTTTTAAAACATCAGGAAAAAAGAATCTCTTTATCTTTAATTCCCAAAATTAATATTTTTTTTAAAACTATTTCCTGAAATTTTATTATTTTTAGTTACAATAAGATGATCATTTTCGATTATTTTTGTATTTTTAAATCATCCATTATCATTCGGATTTATTTTATTATTACAAACCACACTAACAGCAATATCATGTAGAATCTTAAATTTTGACTGTTGATTTTCATATATTTTATTTTTAATTATAATTGGAGGAATATTAATTTTATTTATCTATATAACTAGAATTGCTTCAGATGAAAAATTTAAATTCTCAAACTATATTTGTATTTTTTGAAGATTAACTTTAATATTTTTAATAATAATTTTATTTATTCTAGATAGATTTTTACCAATACTCGATACTTTCAATTACGACTTAATTAATCAATCAAATTACAATATTGATTTATCAAAAAATAAATATTTAAACTATCCAAGAATTCTTATTATTTCATTAATAATAGTATACTTATTAATTACTTTAATTGCAATTGTAAAAATCACTCAATTTAAAGCAGGACCTTTACGACAACACTAATGATAAAACAAATAAAAAAAAATCCATTAATTAAAATTATTAATAATTCATTATGAAATTTACCTACACCTTCAAATATTTCTACTCTATGAAATTATGGAAGATTACTAGGCTTATGTTTAACGCTACAAATTATTACTGGAATTTTTTTAGCTATACATTATTGTCCAAATATTGACTTAGCATTTAATAGAGTAGCCCATATTTGTCGAGATGTAAATTATGGATGATTATTACGTACTTTACATGCAAATGGGGCTAGCTTTTTTTTTATTTGCTTATATATTCATATTGGTCGTGGAATTTATTATAGATCTTATAATATAATTGAAACATGAATAACCGGGGTTACTATTTTTTTCTTAGTAATAGCTACAGCTTTTTTAGGATATGTTTTACCTTGAGGACAAATATCATTTTGAGGAGCCACAGTAATCACAAATTTAGTTTCAGCAATTCCATATTTAGGAAATTTCTTAGTTCAATGGATTTGAGGAGGATTTGCAGTAGATAATGCTACTTTAACACGATTTTTTACCCTACATTTCATGCTACCGTTTATTATCGCAGCTTTAGTAATGATTCACTTACTTTTTTTACACCAAACAGGATCAAGAAATCCTATAGGAATTAGATCTAATATAGACAAAATTCCTTTTAGACCTTATTTCGTATTAAAAGATCTAGTAGGATTTATTATTATAATTAATCTTCTATTAATCCTAACTCTTAGAAATCCTTATTTATTAGGAGACCCTGATAATTTTGTTCCTGCAAATCCACTAGTAACTCCTATTCATATTCAACCAGAATGATATTTTTTATTTGCTTATGCAATTTTACGATCAATTCCTAATAAATTAGGAGGTGTAATTGCTTTAGTATTGTCTATTGCAATCTTATATATTTTACCTTTTACTAATAAAAAAAAATACTTAAGAACTCAATTTTACCCAATTAATAAAATCTTATTTTGAAGATTACTAACAATTGTAATTTTATTAACTTGAATTGGAGCACGACCCGTAGAAGATCCATATATTTTAACAGGACAAATTTTAACAGTATTATACTTTTCCTATTATTTAATTAACCCATTTTTGGCTCGATTATGAGATAAATTAATATTCAATTTCTAGTTAATGAACTTGTATAAGTATATATTTTGAAAGTATAAAAAAGAAATTTAAATTTTCTATTAACTTAGTACTAATATTAATTAATTACATTATAAAATTATACAACCATAAATAAATACCAAAATATAAAAATAAAAAATTTAAAGCAGAAGGTAAATATCTTTTTCATGATAAATATATCAATTTATCATAACGATAACGAGGTAAAGTACCTCGAACTCACAGTCAAAATCCAACCATTAATCCTAATTTAAAAAATAATATTAAAGAACATAATCCCCCCCCTAGAAATAATATAGCACAAATTATTCTTATAAATAAAATATTAGAATATTCAGCTAAAAAAATTATAGCAAATCCTCCTCTTCTATATTCTACATTAAATCCTGAAACAAGTTCAGATTCTCCTTCAGCAAAATCAAAGGGAGTACGATTAGTTTCAGCTAATCTTGAAACTATCCACATCATTCTTAATGGTAATAATATAAAAATAAATCAAACAAATTCTTGGAATTTTTCTAAATCAATAATATTAAATCTTAAAATTATAAATAAAAAAGACATCAAAATTAAAATTAATCTAACTTCATAAGAAATAGTTTGAGCAACAGATCGTATTCCTCCTAATATAGCATAATTTGAATTAGAAGACCAACCTGCTATTATAATTGTATAGACTCTTAATCTAGAAACTCTCAAAAAAAATAATAAAGATAAATCAAAATTAAATCTAATAGTAAAAAATGGTACACATATTCATAATAATAAAGCTAAATATAAATTTATTACAGGAGATAAATAATACAAATTTAAATTAGATATAAAAGGATACGTTTGTTCTTTAGTAAATAATTTAATAGCATCTCTAAAAGGTTGTAATAAACCTACAAATCCTACTTTATTAGGACCTTTTCGAATCTGAATATAGCCAAGAATCTTACGTTCTAGTAAAGTCAAAAAAGCTACTCTAATTAAAACACAAACAATTAAAATTAATCTTGATAAAATTATTAAAATTTCATCTTTAAATATCAATTATTATTTGTAATATAAATTACATTTAAAGATTCTAAATCTATTGCACTATTCTGCCAAAATAACAAAATTATTCTAATTAAAAATTTATAATCAAATACTTGGTCCTTTCGTACTAAAATATTTTAATTATATAGAGATAGAAACCAACCTGGCTCAAACCGGTTTAAACTCAGATCATGTAAAATTTTAAAGGTCGAACAGACCTAAATATTTTAGCTTCTACACCAAAATTTTATTTTAATCCAACATCGAGGTCGCAATCTTTTTTTTCGATAAGAACTCTCTAAAAAAATTACGCTGTTATCCCTAAGGTAATTTTTTCTTATAATCTTTATTAAAGGATCATATACTCATAAATAAATGTAAAAATAAAAAAAAAGTTAATTAAATTTTTCAATCACCCCAACTAAACTAATTTAATAATAAAAGAAAATTTAAATTCTATAAATCAACATTATCAAATTAGTAAAACTCTATAGGGTCTTCTCGTCTTCTATATTTATTTAAGCTTTTTTACTTAAAAATAAAATTCAAATTAAATTAAATAGAGACAGTTATTTTCTCATACAACCTTTCATTCCAGCTTCTAATTAAGAAACTAATGATTATGCTACCTTCGCACGGTTAGGATACCGCGGCCATTTAAAATTCATTGGGCAGGCTAGACCTTAAATTATAATCAAAAAGCCATGTTTTTAATAAACAGGTGAAAAATATATTTGCCGAGTTCCTTTATTCAACCTTACATAAATAAAATTTAAACCTAATCTTTTACTAATTTTATCATTATTAAAAAATTTTTTTAATTCAAATTTTTATCTAAATAAAAAATTTCAAATCTATAAAAATTATATTCTATTATAAATTAGTAATAATACACTATTAAAGATGAAAACTATTAATCCTACTTCATTAAATATAAAGTATAAATTTTAAATAATACACTTTAAAGCTCATCCCTTAAAATATAATATATTAATAATATTAAATTATATATATAATTTAATAATTAATTAATAAAAAAATTAAACTTTTTTCTTTAGAAACTAGATATATTAATAATCGAATAGCATTTCACTTCTATTATTATATTTATATTTTTTATGCTACAAAATAAAATATATAAAAATAGCTCTTATTAATTCGAGAATATTAAATAATTAATATTAATTTAATAAACCCTGATACACAAGGTACAAAAATTAAATTTTTCTTTTTAATATTTATATTAATTCTTTCACAATACTATTTCACTATCATAAAATTTATTTGTTCTAACAAAATAATAAAAATAAAATATATTTACTTTAAATAATATATAAAATATAAAATATTAATAATAGTATAAATTCAAATTATACTGAATTAACAATAATCTTTTTAATGTAAATAAAATGCTTATCAAGCTCTAATTTGCCATTCTAGGAACACTTTCCAGTACCCCTACTTTGTTACGACTTATTTCACTTTGTAATGAAAGCGACGGGCAATATGTACATATTTTAGCGCTTTAATCATATTATTTATTTAAATAAAATTACTATCAAATCCACCTTCATAAAATAATTTCATATTTTAATCCGTATAAATATATTTATTGTAATCCATCTCTTCTTATTTATAAGCTACATCTTGACCTGATATAATTTCTAAAAAAAATCTTAAACCCTAAATTCTTTAAAAGAGTTTAATCTACGGCGATATGCAAACTAATTAAAATAAGTAATTTAAATCGTGGACTATCGATCATAGGACAGATTCCTCTGAGCAGACTAAAATACTGCCAACTTTTTTAATTTTCGAGAATATAACTATTACTAACCTGGAAATAATACTTTACAATCAAAATAATAGGGTATCTAATCCTAGTCTTTTAACTAACTTTATTAACTTCATAAACTAAAAAAAAAATCTTCTATAATCTTAAAATTTTACCTAATAAAATTAAAACTTAATTCTTTTAAAATCTATTAATTATTAAACCAAAAATTTTATTATTATATCACTTGTTTAACCGCTACTGCTGGCACAAATTTTGTAAATACTAAATATATTAAATGGATCTTAGTTAACTAAAATACCAAAACTATTTACTGAGACTATATAATTACTATTAACTATCTAAATTAATAATTTATTCACACTAAAATTTTCATGTAAATTTGAATATTATAATAAAATAAGGCAAAAAAACCTTATTTAAAAAAAACTTAAAAAATAACATAAAATAATTTATATATAGGTAAATTAAATAAATAAAATTTTACCATATAAAATTAATACAATATAAAATTATAATACTCAATGGATTTTCTATAGCTTGTAAAATTTCTACCCAACCTAGAAAATTTTGAAAAAAAACTAGCTCCGCTACAAAATTAGAACACTCAGTAGATTTTCAATAGCTTGTAAATTTTCTACCCAACCTAGAAAATTTTAAAAAAAGCTAGCTTCGCTACAAAATTAAAACACTCAATAGATTTTCAATAGCTTATAAAATTTCTACCCAACCTAGAAAATTTTGAAAAAAAAAGCTAGCTCCGCTACAAAATTAGAACACTCAATGGATTTTCAATAGCTTATAAATTTTCTACCCAACCTAGAAAATTTTGAAAAAAAAAAGCTAGCTCCGCTACAAAATTAGAGCACTCAATGGATTTTCAATAGCTTATAAATTTTCTAACCAACCTAGAAAATTTTGAAAAAAAGCTAGCTCCGCTACAAAATTAAAGCACTCAATGGATTTTCTATAGCTTGTAAATTTTCTAACCAACCTAGAAAATTTTGAAAAAAAAGCTAGCTCCGCTACAAAATTAGAACACTCAATGGATTTTCTATAGCTTGTAAATTTTCTACCCAACCTAGAAAATTTTGAAAAAAAAGCTAGCTCCGCTACAAAATTAGAGTACTCAATGGATTTTCTATAGCTTGTAAATTTTCTACCCAACCTAGAAAATTTTGAAAAAAAAGCTAGCTCCGCTACAAAATTAGAGTACTCAATGGATTTTCTATAGCTTGTAAATTTTCTACCCAACCTAGAAAATTTTGAAAAAAAAGCTAGCTCCGCTACAAAATTAGAACACTCAATGGATTTTCTATAGCTTATAAATTTTCTAACCAACCTAGAAAATTTTGAAAAAAAGCAAGCTCCGCTACAAAATTAAAGCACTCAATGGATTTTCAATAGCTTATAAATTTTCTAACCAACCTAGAAAATTTTGAAAAAAAAGCTAGCTCCGCTACAAAATTAGAACACTCAATGGATTTTCAATAGCTTATAAATTTTCTACCCAACCTAGAAAATTTTGAAAAAAAAGCTAGCTCCGCTACAAAATTAGAACACTCAACGGATTTTCAATAGCTTATAAATTTTCTACCCAACCTAGAAAATTTTGAAAAAAAAAGCTAGCTCCGCTACAAAATTAAAGCACTCAATGGATTTTCAATAGCTTATAAATTTTCTAACCAACCTAGAAAATTTTGAAAAAAAGCTAGCTCCGCTACAAAATTAAAGCACTCAATGGATTTTCTATAGCTTGTAAATTTTCTAACCAACCTAGAAAATTTTGAAAAAAAAGCTAGCTCCGCTACAAAATTAGAACACTCAATGGATTTTCTATAGCTTGTAAATTTTCTACCCAACCTAGAAAATTTTGAAAAAAAAGCTAGCTCTGCTACAAAATTAGAGTACTCAATGGATTTTCAATAGCTTGTAAATTTTCTACCCAACCTAGAAAATTTTGAAAAAAAAGCTAGCTCCGCTACAAAATTAGAACACTCAATGGATTTTCAATAGCTTATAAATTTTCTAACCAACCTAGAAAATTTTGAAAAAAAGCTAGCTCCGCTACAAAATTAAAGCACTCAATGGATTTTCAATAGCTTATAAATTTTCTAACCAACCTAGAAAATTTTGAAAAAAAAGCTAGCTCCGCTACAAAATTAGAACACTCAATGGATTTTCAATAGCTTATAAATTTTCTACCCAACCTAGAAAATTTTGAAAAAAAAGCTAGCTCTGCTACAAAATTAGAGTACTCAATGGATTTTCAATAGCTTGTAAATTTTCTACCCAACCTAGAAAATTTTGAAAAAAAAGCTAGCTCCGCTACAAAATTAGAACACTCAATGAATTTTCAATAGCTTATAAATTTTCTAACCAACCTAGAAAATTTTGAAAAAAAAGCTAGCTCCGCTACAAAATTAGAACACTCAATGGATTTTCTAAAGCTTGTAAATTTTCTACCCAACCTAGAAAATTTTTAAAAAAAGCTAGCTCTGCTACAAAATTAGAGCACTCAATGGATTTTCAATAGCTTGTAAATTTTCTACCCAACCTAGAAAATTTTGAAAAAAAAGCTAGCTCCGCTACAAAATTAGAACACTCAATGAATTTTCAATAGCTTATAAATTTTCTAACCAACCTAGAAAATTTTGAAAAAAAAGCTAGCTCCGCTACAAAATTAGAACACTCAATGGATTTTCTAAAGCTTGTAAATTTTCTACCCAACCTAGAAAATTTTTAAAAAAAGCTAGCTCTGCTACAAAATTAGAGCACTCAATGGATTTTCAATAGCTTGTAAATTTTCTACCCAACCTAGAAAATTTTGAAAAAAAAGCTAGCTCTGCTACAAAATTAGAATACTCAATGAATTTTCAATAGCTTGTAAATTTTCTACCCAACCTAGAAAATTTTGAAAAAAAAAGCTAGCTCTGCTACAAAATTAGAGCACTCAACGGATTTACAATAGCTTGTAAATTTTCTAACCAACCTAGAAAATTTTGAAAAAAAAGCTAGCTCTGCTACAAAATTAGAGCACTCAATGGATTTTCAATAGCTTGTAAATTTTCTACCCAACCTAGAAAATTTTGAAAAAAAGCTAGCTCCGCTACAAAATTAGAACACTCAATGGATTTTCAATAGCTTATAAATTTTCTACCCAACCTAGAAAATTTTGAAAAAAAAAGCTAGCTCCGCTACAAAATTAGAGCACTAAATGGATTTTCAATAGCTTATAAATTTTCTAACCAACCTAGAAAATTTTGAAAAAAAAGCTAGCTCCGCTACAAAATTAAAGCACTCAATGGATTTTCAATAGCTTATAAATTTTCTAACCAACCTAGAAAATTTTGAAAAAAAAGCTAACTCCGCTACAAAATTAGAACACTCAATGGATTTTCAATAGCTTATAAATTTTCTACCCAACCTAGAAAATTTTGAAAAAAAAGCTAGCTCTGCTACAAAATTAGAGTACTCAATGGATTTTCAATAGCTTGTAAATTTTCTACCCAACCTAGAAAATTTTGAAAAAAAAGCTAGCTCCGCTACAAAATTAGAACACTCAATGAATTTTCAATAGCTTATAAATTTTCTAACCAACCTAGAAAATTTTGAAAAAAAAGCTAGCTCCGCTACAAAATTAGAACACTCAATGGATTTTCTAAAGCTTGTAAATTTTCTACCCAACCTAGAAAATTTTTAAAAAAAGCTAGCTCTGCTACAAAATTAGAGCACTCAATGGATTTTCAATAGCTTGTAAATTTTCTACCCAACCTAGAAAATTTTGAAAAAAAAGCTAGCTCCGCTACAAAATTAGAACACTCAATGAATTTTCAATAGCTTATAAATTTTCTAACCAACCTAGAAAATTTTGAAAAAAAAGCTAGCTCCGCTACAAAATTAGAACACTCAATGGATTTTCTAAAGCTTGTAAATTTTCTACCCAACCTAGAAAATTTTTAAAAAAAGCTAGCTCTGCTACAAAATTAGAGCACTCAATGGATTTTCAATAGCTTGTAAATTTTCTACCCAACCTAGAAAATTTTGAAAAAAAAGCTAGCTCTGCTACAAAATTAGAATACTCAATGAATTTTCAATAGCTTGTAAATTTTCTACCCAACCTAGAAAATTTTGAAAAAAAAAGCTAGCTCTGCTACAAAATTAGAGCACTCAACGGATTTACAATAGCTTGTAAATTTTCTAACCAACCTAGAAAATTTTGAAAAAAAAGCTAGCTCTGCTACAAAATTAGAGCACTCAATGGATTTTCAATAGCTTGTAAATTTTCTACCCAACCTAGAAAATTTTGAAAAAAAGCTAGCTCCGCTACAAAATTAGAACACTCAATGGATTTTCAATAGCTTATAAATTTTCTACCCAACCTAGAAAATTTTGAAAAAAAAAGCTAGCTCCGCTACAAAATTAGAGCACTAAATGGATTTTCAATAGCTTATAAATTTTCTAACCAACCTAGAAAATTTTGAAAAAAAAGCTAGCTCCGCTACAAAATTAAAGCACTCAATGGATTTTCAATAGCTTATAAATTTTCTAACCAACCTAGAAAATTTTGAAAAAAAAGCTAACTCCGCTACAAAATTAGAACACTCAATGGATTTTCAATAGCTTATAAATTTTCTACCCAACCTAGAAAATTTTGAAAAAAAAGCTAGCTCTGCTACAAAATTAGAGTACTCAATGGATTTTCAATAGCTTGTAAATTTTCTACCCAACCTAGAAAATTTTGAAAAAAAAGCTAGCTCCGCTACAAAATTAGAACACTCAATGAATTTTCAATAGCTTATAAATTTTCTAACCAACCTAGAAAATTTTGAAAAAAAAGCTAGCTCCGCTACAAAATTAGAACACTCAATGGATTTTCTAAAGCTTGTAAATTTTCTACCCAACCTAGAAAATTTTTAAAAAAAGCTAGCTCTGCTACAAAATTAGAGCACTCAATGGATTTTCAATAGCTTGTAAATTTTCTACCCAACCTAGAAAATTTTGAAAAAAAAGCTAGCTC
>Ga0315913_1007780_pt1 | contig 12796 bp, 6 predicted proteins | sample MpolsnodulesMG_FD_207736 | JGI IMG/M metagenome (GOLD analysis project Ga0315913, IMG submission 207736) | Medicago polymorpha root nodule microbial communities from Los Angeles, California, United States - small nodules | ecosystem: Host-associated > Plants > Roots > Nodule | place: USA... | reverse complement strand
AATATCAACTGTATACATTACATTAGTCGGTTGGAAAGGTGTATATCAATGTGTACAAATTGCATTCAGTCATCTGTTAAGTGATTCAAATAACTCCAGAGGAAAACTATTTCATCTATGTACCACTTTGTTGTGTTCTAAATGGATGGCACATCACATGGTTTTGAGTCTAGCCTTTTGATTTTTCTTAATTTCAAGAGTTGAAACTCTGTATCGTGGCTGTATGAAGTTTGTTTATGGCTTGTGATAGCTGTTGTAGAAGACACATCAAAATAATTTTGTCTTAAAATTGTAATACTGTCAATCAAAACTATCATTCTCTACGTTTAATCGTTAGATAACATCATGTAGAAAATTGTTGATTAAAAAGATTGGAGCAAACAGAATGGAAGTATAGAAAATTGATAGATGAGTATTTCGGATTTTCTACCCTGAAAGGCAGATAGGTTAAGGCCAACTTTGGATTTTTGATATAGTTATAGGCAGATATACCAATAGACCTAATTGGGTATTAAAGTTATTAAAATACTCTTTTGTGTATAGATATTCAACTAAGAGGTATATTTGGAAGAGAGAGAAAAAAATGATGAGTATATCTATTATTACGGGTAAAAAAAAAAACTTCGAAAGAAGTCTTATAAGTTAGTAACAGAGCTAACCGAGTGGTAAACATAGTATTTTTTGGCAAGCTAGTTTGGGACATGCAATAACCTGCAAATAAATTTTGGGTTCATATTCTAACTCAAGTGTGTTTAGCAGGGGAAAAGAGTACGTGTTATGTTGTTTGAAACTATATCAAAGCTTGAACTTTTCCTAAGCAAGGGATATTAACCCGCTAATCAAGCATCCTACATATGGGAAGAGAGCATAAACGAGACCTATATAATATAGTACTGTATATAAGTAAAACAGTCTATGTATTGAAAGATAATGTGGATGGTCTGGATATATATACTCCTATGCTTGGTCTTTGTGAACAAGAAATATTCAGTGCAGTCGTAAAGAGAGGCTTGGTCTTCATAATTTCTTTCATTAGTACAGAGTTTAAGTAAAGTAGAAAACTATAATTTTATCCCTTTCATTTCTAAAATGTGGGAAGGAAAACTGTAAAAAATGCTGCAAACAAAACTGATTTAATCTATTTTATGATTGGGCTTTGTTTTACACTTACAAGAAAAAATAATTATCTTAGACAGCTCTTTCATCCCTCGAATTTCGACCACCGTAGGAATTGTCTAGTATGTGACGCCGGTACAGTTGACCAGATAACCACATTTTGAACATATTAGTGTGAATTGGTTGCTTTCTTCGCACGTTTCTAGTTCTGGTAGAACTGTGTAGCGTTCTATTGTCATTTTTATTTGACCTCACCGACAAGTTAACATCATCTTTCTTGGTAAACAATGCAATGAAGAAACCCTCGCCATGCTTGGCAGGATCTGTTCGAACCAGGTGTTCAGCTGTAAGGTAAGAAAGAAAGAAAGAAAAAAAAGAAGAAAAAACAAAAGCATTCAAATCTGCCAAAAATAATATGGTAGAAATAGACCAGCTACATGAGAATAATAATAATATACTTACAGCCTTCAAATACCGGAAGACCTCGACAAGGCCACCCAGGGAAGGGCTTTACTAGTTGAAATCCGTATGACTTGGCTATGGGCAAAACAGATTTCACAACATCTTCATTTTCGATTTGGTTTATTGAACATGTACTGTACACAACTCGTTCCAAAGCTGGAACTGCAAAAATTAACAATTCTTTTTATTTCAAGTACTGTATGGGGAACATCTAAAATGAATACAAAAATGTCAAGACCTATTTTCATAATTTCATAGTAATGGGGAAAGAAAGAAAAAAAACAAGGTTCTTAGACGCCCACTTATTAAATTAAGAGAAAATCTAGAAACAAAGTAAACTAGAATTAACCATGAGAAACAAATAAACTCACAAAGGAGGGCATGCTGAAGAGCTTTTCTCTGAAAAGCGGCAAGCTTGTTCAATCTTTCCATATCCACATCCTGACCTATACAACAAAAAGGTGACAATGAAAAATATGATCATGTTTAATTTCCATTTAAATTGAAAAGGATTGTCCAAGTTTGATCTGTGTCACGATATTTATTTGAATTCGATTTGTGTGCTATAATTTCCCACAGTGATTTTTAAGATACAATACACTAATCATTTTTTAAATACTACGGTAAATTTCAACTCATTTAGACGCTGGTCCTATGCGCAGAAGTTGCTCGCCAGATCGATAAATATACAATGTAGAAGGCAGATTAAAATATAACCTGCCGCTTTAGATGGGAGCAAATGGTCTAGTCTAGAAGCGGCAGTACCAGAACCAGAGCAGGAAGGATCCAAAAGAATAGCTTTTACCTGCAATGATAAATCATCTAACAATTACACACACAAAATGAACAAAGTAACATTACAATCCGGTAGACAGTCACAAATAGCCACCAGATATGCCATATTTAAGAAATAAAAATCAACATGGGTTCGTATAACAGCAGGGTTTAGTCATTCAATAAAAGGGCTAACTACTCAAACTAGAGAAAGCGTGAATGGAAAACAATATTTCTTTCTAAAACTGTGCAAACAACTTTCAAGAGAAACCAAGTCACCATATAACCATTATTGCAAAATATTCAAGACCCAAAAGCATTCAGCAGATTTGCAAGATACAGGGACCATGAAAAAACGCCAGAATCCACCAGCCCCCATATTGCAAGAATACGTATTTATTAAGTGGCTCAAGCAAGAAAGTGGCTTAAAAAATGGTAATTGCAAAAAATAAAATAAAATCAATTGATGTATTTAATCTTAAAGTCTGATAACTACAGCCTACAATCAGTGAAACTGTTAACTAGCCACTCCAGTAAAAGCCCCAGGAAACATATACAGTAAGAGATAAAGAAATATACTTTACCTTAGAATATGAAGGGTCTTTGGGATTTATGTTCAAGAAATCCTCATTGAGAACCTGTATGTCTGAACTTGGGGTTAAGTTTGACCAAAGATATGGTATCAAAATCTATGATGTGCTCCTCTGCTCCAGAGGCACCATGGTACAGTATGCAGAAAGGAGATATGAACAACTACTTGCGTGTATTATTATATAAAAATCCAAGTTTGTGATTATTGCAATACTGAATTAACAATTGGTTGAAAAGCATCTTGATATTATAAACACGATAATGGATACTGGTAGCCCCAGATAGCTTTATAGTGTCATTCAAGCGCTTAATCCTTTCCTTTTTCAGCTCACATGCGATAATCCTACCCTTTCTCTTCATGAGGGCAGCAAGGTGGACAGTTTTGTTGCCGGGTGCAGCGCATGCATCAAGAACCTTGAAATACATTCGAAGTGAAAAAAATTAGTAAGGAATGAAAGAAGTAAAACACAATCTCATTATATCCGTTCAACTTCCAACTATGATATTTTATAATTTAATTTATAAATTTAGAATTCATAGCACGGCGGCTCACAAATAAAATAAATCAGGCATTTTGACAAAAAAAAAAAATTAATAAACCAGGCATCAGACAGATAGCAATTAAAGTACATATGTAAAAACGATATTAGAAGAAAAATATACCAGGGTAACATTAATTAAAAACGATATTATGTAGCATCGACACTTCAAATTGAAGGTGTGTCCGACATGACACATGTGGTTACATACAATGACGGAAACCTCAAAATCAAGTAAGGAACGATAACGAGAATAAGAGAAAACAATGGATAAATAATAACATTTTATTGACAATGGAATAGAGAAAACTTATTCCGTCCTAACTCAGAGAGGAATTCTACTATGCCCTAAACAGAAAACTTATTATGTCCTACTCTAAAACTCCTAAGAATTTCTCTTTATATACAAATAAAGAGAACATTATATTATTTAACCCTAATGGGCCTCATTATTTAATCCTTTTTTTTTTTTGTTTTTAAGAAGTCAAACTAGCCACCCGAAGTTGACACCGGGGAGAATCGAACCTGAGACCTTGAGAGGAACACACTCCAAGGTTCCAAGCCAACCCAAGTGGGTTCTCATTATTTAATCCTAATGGGACACTTGCTAATAATCTACTTAAGCCTGATTAACCACCTACTAATTGCTTAAAACGCCCTCTCATATTGGATCTTAACATACAATCACTTCCATTTTCTCAAATTATACAGGGTCTATGTCAGTGCTTCACCCTTACAAAAAATGGCTTAGAGGCAATATAAATTATATAATATCCTAAATTCCCAATAGTATGCATGCTTGTTTCACCATTATCATATGATTAGTAATCTCAAAAGGAACTGATCCATATAAAAGAACAACCTATTCGACAATGAATAAAACATGCTTGTTTCACCGTTATTTTGGTCTCAAAGGGTAAGTTCTTTAGCCATACCAATCCTAGTTTTCTTTCTACTTATTTGCCATACTACTTATTTGATTTACCAAACGACTTTGAGAAAACAAGAAAGACATCAAGAAATGAATCCACAATGTATCAATTAACAACATACTGCCCAAAGCAAAATAAGGCAAACTTTTTTAAGTATCTTTTTTAAAAAATGAGAAAGAAAAGGAACATGGAGCAGACCACAATGTTAGGCTTTAGACCCAGAAGAATAAAGAAATCAGAATTGAGACAGCAAAAGATGATGTTTACATGGGTAATTAGGAGCTAAAGTTGAGAACGCCTATTAAATAGATTTATATCTTAAACGAGATCTCTATATACCATCATATGTAATAATGTAGCAATAACTCACCTCCCATCCTGGTTCAGGGCTAAGGGCCAGTGCCACCATTGAGCTCGCCTTACCCTAAGTTTGTCTCAATGTTAGTGAAAGATTTACCAAAAATGAATAACAAGTGGCAAGAACTGCCCTGTCACTATATTTCCTAAATAGCACAAAATTCACTTTTTTATCCCCTGAATCGATATATAGATAAAAGAAAAAAGGAGGGTTGATTCCTACTTGCAGAAATATGCTTCCGTCTTTGACAAGAGGATGATCATGTAAATCGGTTCCTGGAGGGAGTATCAGTAAGTCATGCAGTAAATCATCCTTTTGAACCTATTTGGCACACCAAAAATATAATCTCATCAACCAAAACATAGATCACTAATTTGAATCAAAGATGTACACTCTGAGAGGCTTCTACAAATTCATTTCCATGACGAAAATAAAATGTAATTGAGGGTAATGATAATAAGAAATAGTTTGACAAAAATACCGAGTATTTTTTCCGAAGTTCAACTAAGGCAGAATCAACATCCAGTTTAAGTGTATTCACACGAACATTTCGAGGTACAGAAACATCTGCACAAGAAAATTTTGAACAACTTCCAAGTCATTGTGACAGTAGAGCAGCAAGCCAGTAACTCACACGGTTAAAAAAATTAAAACTTTGAAAAAATCATCCATTGAGAATGTATCAAATTTTAAAAATGGTCATTTATAAATTATATGCCATGAAATCACGACATAGCAATGCATCAACAGTAAAGAGTGCATAATCCATAAAACAATAGTATAATACAAAAAGAAATATAAAAGAGGCACTTTTTTGGCGGGGTTTGCAATGTAAAGACTGACCAGGAACCTCATGTAGAGCAAATAACTCTTTAACAGTCTTCACATTTTTCTGTGACAAAATCTTTTTCAGATGTAAATGTAGGGCTTCCTTGTGGCGCATGAGGTACTTCTCTGCATCACCAACTAACGGAACTTCCTACAAATTTCAATCTAGTTGAGTTAGATAACCAATCCATAATGATTTTAAATAGCAGCTACAGACGTACAGGGTAGAAAAATTTGAACAAATCACTATTCTATATCCTATTTAGTAAAAGCACTATTGCAGTGTTGCGTGACAAAATTCAACCAGACTACTATATTCCGCAATAGACAACACTGTCAAAAAAAAAAAAATTGTAACTATGAGTAATTAGAGAATTCTATGGTTTGAAATCATATGCATATGGACGATAGATAGCAGAAGACTCTAAAGGTAACATTGTAATTGATTATACAGTGAATTTCACTCACTTGACCGAAAAGAATGTCATAGACAATGATATAAATCAATTCTTGTTGCCTCTGCAAAACAATGGTATAAGAAATTATTAATGTTGTGAATTATAAAACAATAACATTATGTGAAGAAAGTAAAAGTTAATGCAGTTATTAATTACCTTCCACTTAGTATTAAGAATTTTAGCAGCTTGCAAGACATCATTGATAATTGGAAGATCTGAGAAAGTAAAAACAAAATGAATGATGAATATTATAGAGAAAAGAAAGAGAAAGAGTGAGATTGGTAATAAGTTACGTTTGAGGGTTTGACAGATGAGAGCAAAAGTGGCTTTCTTGTTTCTAACAGAAGGATGATAAACGAGGGTTTTGATAGAAGCAAGTGCACGGCGCTTAGCATCTCCTTCGAGTACAGTTTTCAATACTTTCGCTGCTTCTCTTCTTGCGAAATACGCTGATCTTTCTGCTCCTTTCAACATCTTCGACGATGTTGCTTCATTTTCTTTCTCAGCATCACCACCCTTCTTCTTCTTCCGCATACTTTTCGTTCGCATCGTAGCAGGGTTTAGGGGTTTTGCTTATGTTCAGCTGAAAGAACACTCACTCACACGACACGGGTACTGTACTGTACTCTGTGTATGTTATGTTTCGTGTCTTTGAATTCTTGTTTCGTCGTCTAATCAGACAACTCTTGTTACTTCAGATCAAAATTAGGGTTGTTTGTCACTTTTTAAGCATATTAATTAACGGCCCTCAATATTTGCTAACACACCCTACAATTTTTAATAATTGTCTATAAGGTTATTTTTTAAATTGCAAAATTTCTTTGAAAAATAATTGACTTTTAAAGATTCTAGCTAATTTAGCAAAAAATTACTTCGTCCGATCATTATTATAAGCAAAACTTCATTTTTTAGATACATTGAATAATTAACGTATACAGTCTATAACAAAGTCTATATACATTAATTATTAAATGTATCTAAAAACTGGAGTTTTGCTTATAATAATGATCGGGGGGTATAAGTTGCTTGGATATAAGTGTCAATGGTGTAATTCCCTAAAAAAAAGTGTCAATGGTGTAATCAAATTGTTTGCGTAAACTTTTTTTTTAAGGAAGATTGTTTGCGTAAACTATAAGTTGTTTTCTTGGACTATCGTAAAGAGCCTACGAAATGAGCTAAAAATTACTTTGTAGACATGTCATAGATTATTTTTATATATGACTTTACTTGATCGATCTTACAAATGTTTATACTTTATGGTAGTAGAAAGAAAAATATTTGGTTAGACACAAGTATTTAGACACTTCGTTTGAGCACACATATATTTAAAAAAATAATTAAATAATGTGTATTCTTCAAATACTTATCTGATAAGTATTTTGGTGTAACCTAAATGATATACTCAAATACTTGTGACTATGTAAGACTTCCTCAACGGTCCATTTTAAAAAATATTTATCTGGTAAGATGTTATTGAACGAGAGTAACTCTTTTATGTGTAATTGATCACTCTTGTATATCATTTTAGATACTTATTTATAACTTATATTATTATTGCGATAAATAAAAACTTGTGGTTAGAAGGAACTCGGTCAGTCCTGAGATCACCATCATCCTTGACTTGCAATTCTCAAATTGTGCTGGGGTTGGTCTAAGTCTAACAACAAGACTCGCTGCCCTATTAACAGTTAAACATATAATTCAAATCAACTCTGCTAAGTCTAGTGTCTATTAAATTAAGAATTATACAGCCAACAATTAATAAATTGGTACAGGTAGTAAGATATTTAAACGTCTTAAGCATTTTGTTATATTTATTCTTCAAATATCTTTAGAAATGTTTACATGATGTAACATGTTTTTGTATAATGAATGATTAATGCATGATGAAACATGATTGGACGGATGCCTAAAAAGAATTTAAATAGACAATATATACAACTGAAAAAGTTTTTGATACAGGTCAAGTGGTAAGGTAGAATTGAACGTTTGCTACAATATTAAAATCCACTTGAAAGTCTTCCATTAGTCATTCCCATGCATACCCCACCCTCAGCATGCTCTATCAATATATCATACTTTTTTTGCCACTAATTTCGTGTATCTATCAGTGCTGCAGACCCGTCGAAGTTTCCTAACATAGTTCCTAGGAAAGTTACGATGAAGCTGCATATATATCATTAAACAAAGCCAATGGAGTTTTATATTTATGTGTGTATATATATACCACGTACAATGATTTCTTTTCATAATGGTACCAATAGCAAAAAAATTATGACAGATAAAAATCCAATATCACCAAATTCACCTGACAGCGATTTCACCAACCAGTGGCCTTTGGAACTCTCTGAGTACTTGAAATTTGACGATGATATATGGCCTGATGATGATTCTGAGCCATTTGTTTCTGAACATGTCCTGAACTGTGACATTCAACAAGCTAATGAATTAGTAGGTGATTTTGGAGGAAGTGGAAGCCAAATTGATGGGTCTTCTAGTAGTAAGCCAAGTTCCTAAATGAAATTGTATTTTTAAATTAATTCATATAAAAATGTTTGATTTTAATCATACTCATTTCAAAAGTCGTCAACACATTATTTGTTTGATAAGGTAAAAAAAAAATATGTTCGTGCGACTTTTGAAAGTTGAGATGTTTATAGCCACTTTTTACGAGTATCTCGATGGTGAACAACTAATATAATTAAGTAGCATGCTTAATTAACTCCTCATAATTTAATTTCTTACTATATCTATCTTCTATGCCATTGATTTGCTGTCATATAGGAGGTGTAAGCAATGAAGGTGAGAAGAAGGAAATTAAAGATCATAAAGTTGCATTCAAAACCAAGTCAGAGGTTGAAATTCTGGATGATGGGTACAGGTGGAGGAAGTACGGAAAGAAGATGGTGAAAAACAGCCCCAATCCAAGGTAACATCGACGTATGAATATGATTTAGTTTCAGTCTAAGTATGTAAGATTTCTCTTTAGAATTTATATTAGATTGTTTCTAACATGAACCATCTCATATAGTATGTATTTATGTTACAGGAACTACTATAGATGTTCAGCGGATGGATGCCAAGTGAAAAAGAGAGTTGAGAGAGATGTGGATGATCCGAGTTTTGTAATAACAACCTACGAAGGCACACATACTCATCCAAGTTTTCACTAGATCAAGTTTTGGCATCTTGATGGACCATATGCTATTTATCTTAACTACGTTGCCTAGTGTTATGATGAGGCATTCAGGAGTGTTAGAGTTAGTAAATTCTCATGTACAATATGAAGACCTTTTTTTTCTCCAAAAGAAAAAACAAAAGATCGGATTTTGATTGGTTTACGATTATGTTAATAATATATAGAACCAGGGTTACCACTTTTGACTATGATTATTTATAAAGGTGAATACACCACTTGTGTTATTACATGTAGTTGTTATTAATTTATCAAGCAAAAACAAGTTTTCTTAGAAGTTCTCTCTTTCTCTCTCTATGTCCCTAAGTTAGATTTGGCATCTATATTCTGGGGATTAATTTGAGCTAAAGATTAATCAAATGTAAATTTTCAACATGAATCTCGATTAATGTAGTCAGAGAGTTTGAGAGAGCATTCTTGTATTTTGGGACATTAGTGGCCATTTGATCCTTTGATCGAACGATATAAAAAATGTACAGTGATCTTCAATGAAAGAATTATCAATTGGAAGAGAGCTACGTCCAACTAGTACCTGGAATAGTCAATCCACAATAATCTTGTTTGTGATGTGATTACTTTGGAGATTTGCTAAAACTAGTGATGTGATTTCTTTGATTAGAAGAGTTCCCAATATTTTTTTATGCAACCTTAAACTAAGCTCTGTTATATGCTCAAAAACATACTAAATTTTTAATATTTTAGGGAATGAAAACTAACAAAATATTTTCTGAGGAATTAAAATCAAAATTGATCCTCCTAGGCTCTTGTAAAATTTTGTTTTAATAGGAAAACATAGTTTGTTATGAGAAGGAGAAATGTTAATAGCAAATAGTATTGAACTTTAGATGCGGCATGTGACACAAATGGTTAGACATTCCACTCACACTCATTATTTTAATTCAAGTCTAAAATTTGGCACTTGCTAAATGATATGTATATCTTTTTCTTAAAAAAATGATACGTATATTTGGAATTTGATCTATCAATATTTTTCTACTCAATTTTTCATTCTCAACTCTTAACCAATTTTTCTCATTTTTTAATAAATTTCAAAATTATCCTTGTTTTGTATTTTAAAGGCTTAGATTTTTACACTATTCTCTTAGTTTTTTTAAAGGCTTAGAGAATCATAAACCTAATCTTTGTATTTTATTGTGAATACTTGATTGCCATTTCTCACGCGTGACACTTAATTAGTCTTAATATCAAGAATAGAGATAGAAGGGGGACCAACAGAGACCACGGTACCCTTAGATTTTTATAATTGTTTTTTTTCTTTCATATTATTATTTTTTTTTTGTCACTTTATTTATTTTCTGTGAAGTATACTGAATTTTGTTTTTACTCAATTTACTTAGCCTTGAACATTCAATTTTCTAAGTTTAACAACATTAACTATTATTTATAATGCATAACAATGAAAAATAAAGTAAAGTTTTATTTGCACAGAAGAACATTAATCCTTAACGAATATCAATTTATGATTTCTTGTTGCAATTTCGTGATTTTTTTTTTACTTACTAGATGCAGTGTTATTTACGTACTCTCAAACCAACGATTCAGTACTTGTAATTTTATCTTGAATTTATGCTCTTACCTTTGCATTTTGTTGTTTCATTTTTTTCTTTCTTTACTATTCAAAAATCTTCTTTAGTCTCTTGAATATATGATGCATATAAAAAATTGTTTTTTCTTTACACTAAAAATTGTTTTTTCTGGCTTCGTCTGTGCTTAATACTCAACATTCAAGAAATATGAAATAATACATGTTTAATTGTTGTCATTAGTTAGTAAAAAAGGAAAGGAAAGAAAAAAGAGTGGATAGAAATAATGTAAAAAGATAAGGTATTCTGAAAAGCAAGACTATGTCTACCACCACGTGTGTTTGACTTTGTTTATTGTTATCACAACAAGAACACAGAAGTGGTAGTTGATGGAAAAGATGGAAGAGATGATGCAGCTACCTTACAACACGACAGTGAAGCTAATGCTTGGTTCACTTGAACGCAATTTGCTTCCTGATACCGTTATCAGAAGACTCACACGTTTGCTTTTGTCAACTCGACTTCGTTCTTCTTACAAGCCTTCCTCTGAACTTCAGCTTTCTGATCTTCTCCAATTTGCTCATTGTACTTTCTCCGATTTTGTTATATATAGAACATGCTCTTGTTTTAATGTATACTCATGAATGCTTCATATGATACTCTTTCAGCTTTACAAGATATGCCTATTGCTGTCAGTACTGATGTCCCAAAATCTCAACATTATGAATTACCTACCTCTTTCTTTAAGCTCGTTCTTGGAACCAATCTCAAATACAGGTATGTGGGATGAATGGTAGGTAGTAGTAGCCTTGATAAAGCTTAATTGCATTGGGTAAACACTTATAACATAAGATCTTATCATACTTGCTTTTGTATAAGTTATTTCTATTCAAGGGATATAATAAAGTTAAATCGTTTCCATATAAGTTATAAACTGTTTTCATAAGTTATCATGTAGAGCTTATAGGAATAAGTTGAAAACAGTTTATGGACATGTCATAGGTTGTCCTCGTAAGTTCTCCCTAAGGCTTTGTTTGGGAGTTTGGAGGGGAGGGGAAGGAAAGACTTTCGGGGGAGAGAAATATAGGGGAAATTGAGAAATCTTTCACATTTTTTGAAAGAGTGATAAATTAATGCTTATGATTAATATATTTTTAATTTTAAGAATATTATAAGAACATAGATTAAATTTGAAGAATTCATATAAATCCTCCCAAATCCCCCAAAACCCTCCTCCAATACAATTTTTTAGTTCCTCCAAATGAGGAGGGTTTTATATTTTGAAGAAAAATAAGCCCCTCCTTCCAATGTCCTCTATTTCTTTCACTTACTCCTTCCTTTTTTTCCAAGCATTTCCTTCCCTTTCCTTTCAAACTCACAAACAAAGCCTAAGGGAACTTTACAAGCCTAGCTGAACTTTACCATCCACAAATCCACATGGTTCACGGAATACTACGCTTTCATTACCTTCCGAGCGAGATATTGGCTATTCATAAGTGGAGATAACTCTTTCTCGCCCTCCACCTTCACGGCCTCTATGTAGCGGTGGTGGCGATGGAGAAGGAGAAACGGTGCATCGTGGTTAAACAACAGCCAGTCTTCTGGGCCAACTAAATTAATGCCGCCGCTTTTAAATTGCAAATTTATCGCAGATGAAAAAAAGGACAAAATTCATTAATCTATAATACTCCATTCCTCCCAAATTTTATGACGTTTTTGTCATTACACATATTAAAAAATAAAGTTAATTTTATATGAGAAAGAAATATTATAAGGTTTTTTACAAAATTGTTCTAAATAAATGGTATGAGAAAAATAAATTAAAGAATTGAAAGAAGAGAGAACAATAATTAGTTAAGGATATAACTGGAAAAGTAACAATATATTATAATACTATATGTAAAGAAAATAAGGATTTTAGGTTTGCTTTTTCATTATTCAAATTATACCTCTAAACAAATTTTCCTAAGTTAATGTTATATATTTTTTTTTTGTTGA
>Ga0315913_1007772_pt1 | contig 12802 bp, 9 predicted proteins | sample MpolsnodulesMG_FD_207736 | JGI IMG/M metagenome (GOLD analysis project Ga0315913, IMG submission 207736) | Medicago polymorpha root nodule microbial communities from Los Angeles, California, United States - small nodules | ecosystem: Host-associated > Plants > Roots > Nodule | place: USA... | reverse complement strand
TTAGGGGGCTTAAAAAGCAATGTTCAATTTTGAAAGCACTCGTGTTTTGTGCTGATCACGGCGTTAGTCACGCACTTTGCATGCCTAACCAATTAAACTCAGCGGTTCGCACATGTCAATGAGGTAATGTAAATCTCAAATAACCACTTTTTTTATTACTGAAAAAAAGCTCACTGGAATATTCCTAATTTTATACCCCGTGTTTAAAACGCGTCGTTGCTCGAGTTTGAATTTAATTTTACAATAAGATTTAATTTTTTTCTCAGCACCTTGAATTTGAATATGATATTTGATATGTGCTCTCGACGAATATTTTCTTAAAGAATGGTTATGGTTATATCGATCTGTTTTTTTTAATAATATGTACGGATTTAGCACGTTCATTCGTAAATATAATATAGCAAAGGTTTTTTCCACAACAATATAGCAAGTGCATGATTTAACATAATAACCAAAAATGTTATTTATTTATATTATAGATTGGTCTGTATGTTAAAAGTAGAGAAAAAGTTACGACTTTTTTTTTTTTTTAATAAATAGATCAGAGCTTGGCTTTAGACGTTTTGTCAAAATTAGGTTATGTTTGGATTGGTGGAGAGTGGGAATGGAATGGAGTGAGATATATCCACATCCCATTGTTTGGTTACGTAAAAAATTAATGGAGTGTGATGGAACTCATTCCATTCATTCCGTTCCGTTCCACTCCGTTCCGTTGGTTTTCACTTATCCAAACAGAGCCTTAAAGTCTTGCGAAGAATGCTAACAAATCCAATGATATCTTGTATTTTAGTTTGGTGATGACTGATTGTTAAGGGAAAATGTTGTGTTATTTGAATAACTATTATTTGACAATTGTAGAACAACGATAATTTTATAAAGAAAAAGAGATATTGATACAAAAACCAAAATAATAGAAATAGAAAGTAAAAACACAATGAGTATGCGAGAGAAAATTGTCACATAAATTATCAAAAAAAGGCTGTACAAATATCATTTCTCTAAGGAAAATGATATGATTATTCTCTTTTTAACATTATTTATAATTATAATTCCCACTTTTTTTATTAGGTGAAACACATGTAAGTCTTATATTATTTTATGCGTGATCACTTTCAAAGTATGAGACCCACTTTCTTTTCATTCAATAAAAGAGTGAATGTTAGGGAGAGTGTCCATAACACTCATCGATTGTCAAATAATTTGTAATCTATTTCTTCGTTTGTTATATATAAATCAGGTTAAATGTTATGCTAATATTTTAGTTTGTCGTGACACTGGTACAAACTGCTCTTAAAAACAACAAATGTCTATGTCTTGACAAACTTGACGTTTGATAGATTATGGACTAATACAAGTCGGTCCTATGAAGAACAAACTTCTATGCCTTAAAATATTTGACACTTGGCTGACTACCGACTCATATGGATGGTCATACCATGTGGCCATACCTAGTTAAGGTTGACCATTTAAGTCATGCATAACCTAGCTATATTATTCAGGTTGTCTAACTCAGTTCCACCATTTAATGTTCCTAGCTAAGCTTGACCATTCAGGTCATGCCTAGCTCATCACCACCATTCAAATATGTCTAACTCAACTCAACCATTCAGACCATGTTGAGGTCCACCTTTATCAGTTGCACTAAGCTCATCCCCCGTCTCAGCTATACAAGTTAGTTAGACACCAAGTTATTGCCCAAGTGAAAGTTATAGTCTCCTTAGAAAAGTTTCATGGCATGTCGCACATCTTGCATGAACAAGTGACATGAGCCGCGTGTGCTCCAACTTCACCCTATATTGACGAGTTGCATAGAGAAAGAGTGATTAACTCGACATGTTATAGTACTCTTTCGAACGATGTACGTGGATCTCGGATGTGTAACTTAATCAACATGGACATCTAAGGAGAGACCGTTTACATCAAAAAAGTGTGAACTATAAAAAGATACACTTAAAAGGAAAAATGATTTATCCTTTTAAAGTATATAATGCATTTTATGTTAGACATTTCAATGTACTTTTAGAGTTCTATCTCTAAAACATTTTAGTTTTTTGAAATAATCTAAAATATTTTAGTGAGAAGTCTATTTATTATCTCTATATTCCTGTGTTTAGATATATATGAATAATCATTTAACTAAACTTAATTTGAATTGAGGATTGTCTTGTTGTGTGCAAGTGTGAGTTATATGTTCCACATCATATAGAAAAGTAATGACGATACAAGTAAGTAAGAGTTTCCGCTTGAAGGGGGAGCATGATGAATAGATGGACTCACACTTGAGGGGGAGTGTTATGTGCAAGTGTAAGTTATATGTTGCACATCAAATAGAAAAGTAAAGGTTGAACACCTTATAAATAAGAGGGCCTATAAACTCATTGTCTTAAGGTTTTGGGTAAGAGTGTGTCCTTTCTCTCAATAGTGTGGTTGTTCTAATTTCGATGTGAACGGTCCCCGAGAACTCCCTAACATGTCTACCTTGTATTGCCTCATTTGTTTTAGTTGATCTATCTATTAATAAAATCCATATTTTCATAAATTAAAAAACTAAAAACATACAAGTCGTTAATCACTTAAAACACTGCGTTTTAGTGCCAAAAGTTACCTGATACAAATTACATAGGGGCATACATACAATGTCGTGTATTTTTGTCCAATTTGGTGTCAAAATACAATTTCATTTCATATTAATATGTTGGCAAGTAATCACTTTACCTTACCCAAGAAAAAATGATTGGGCGATTGTGGATTATTTATCTGGTACTGCAACTTACAACAAAGTACGAGGGGTAACACTTGGGTGACATTGTGGTTGATGATATTGTGACATTGATCAACCATAATGTCACGTGTGTTTTTTTTCTTTCTCTTTTATAATATTTTATTTTTCTTTGTATACGTGTGACATTGTGGTTGACCAATGTCACCAACCACAATTTCACCACCCAAGTATTAGTCAACAAATATCTGTTAAAAAGTAACGTCTGTGTAAAGAAAAGAACGTGACGTTAACAAGAACCGTTAATCTTTTCTGTTGAATGGTACGTGTTAGGTACGAAAATACCAAACGGAGAATTACCCACCATCTTTTCATTTCATTTCATTCAGAAACCTTCCTATAAATACATCCATCCACATTTCACAACTACTCTCATTTTCATCAAGCTCTCGTTTCAGCTACCACAGACAAAACAGTACTCTCTCTTTCTCTCTATCCATCTTCTCTTATCATTGTATGGCAGCCAATTCGAGCAGCAGAGCGATCACTACCTTCGGGAAACGAGTCATCAACCAGATCTGGAAGAACAACAACTCCATCTCTTCCTCTCCTCTCTCCTTAGCATCAAGGTATAATTTTCATTTTCTTCAGTTTTAGTATTTTACTCTGTTTTTTTGCTATAAATTGAACTCTAATTAATTACTACTGTTGCTAATTAATCGATGTGTTATTTCAATTTATGAAATTATTATGGAGAAATTTTTGTGATCTGTTCGGTTTTGATATTGACATATTGTGAAGTAGTAATTTGTGATTAATTAGTCATACTTAGAAGTTAGAAGTTCATTCGTACGGTTCTTTTATTACAATTTGCGGAATTTTCGGACATTACTATGCGATTTTTGTTCCTAATATTCCGATTCCGTTCATTTCTACGGGAATTTTTTTCCAAACGGTGAATTCGATTCGAGTATAGATTTTCTAGAATTATTCAGTTAATTGTGTACTTGCTTAGATTCTGATTCCTTTTATGCTGGAAAAATTGAGGTCTGATTGAACGTTGAAAACAAGATTCCATTACTTTGGTATTTATTCCTTTCCCTGGATTTTTCTTTGTGCGGTTCTTTTGCAGTATTTTTTCTTTTCTAACCTTATCTGATTCCTCTTTAACCTTTTTTCTTTTTGCTGACACTAGCATTGCCCTTTTCTCATTTTGGATGCTTTCACTTTTTGTTTTATACTTTATATTATAAAATTAATAAACGAAATTTCCTTGCATCTTGGAGTGTGATGCAAATGAATTAACTTCTTTCTGCAGTGCCGTCTGTATATGAAGAAAATTTGTCCAAAAAATTGTTGTTCATATCCTTTGGTATTGAGCAAAAAGTAAATAAAATAATAATAATGATTAAAAGATAAAGTATTTTGGGTGGTATTGATGATAATGTACGTCAAAGTTTGATTTGACAACGCCAAATATCATCCCTTGCCTCCTTTGTCGAATTGAGGGAAATGTCTTTTTTCCTACTCATCCATCCACCTCAACCAACCAATGTCACTTTCCACTGTACCCTGTGAATTTGTTCTGGTTGTGTTCAATCAAGGTTATCATGCTTTTCATATTAGTACTATTCCAAATTTGACCTTTTTATTCTTCCAAAATGTCTTGGATTTATTTATTAAGTTCAACTTTTTTCTGATATAAATTAACTTCAACTTTTGGTTAATTAGTCAAAAAAAAGTTTTGGTTAATGAATAAGAATCTTTTAGTTCAACTCACAAAGTTAAACATACCTCAATTTTTTACCTTCCTGAGCCAACATGGATATTTTTATTTTTTTAAGATATGGACAAACATTTTGTTAAGGTCAATGAACCTGATTTGGTTGATAAAGAGTTGAATTCTAATTTATAGTTCAACTTGTCTTTACTGAATGATGCATAAGTAACTCAATTAACAATCAATGGACTCTAATTTGTAGTTCAACCCGCCTTTATCAGATGATTCAAACATAACTCAACTACCGTTCAATGAACTTGTTTGAGCTTTATGTGATCCAACTCAATTATACTTTTAAACTTTTTATTAGAAAAACGAATCTTGTTACTAGCCGCTCTTTTATTATTATTTGGCATTTATGAGAGTTTTGTCAACGTGGAAATTATAACATGGATAAGATCTATGCATGTGGGTCCAAGTTATTATCTTTTTAGCTAGACGTGGGGTTTGTTTTTATCTAGTCAGAATCTTTAAGGATCAAAACTTACAAAACTCTGTTCCCGCTGCTTGTTAGAGTCTTTTTAGTAATTTTTCTAACATTTGAAAATACATTTTCCGTCCCGCAATAGATGACTCATTTAAAAATGTGTAATTTTGATATAATTTACTTTGACAATATTTTTTTAATAATATACAAAGATAAATAATATCATATAAGATGTCTTTAAATTTGTCTCGATGAGTATTTTCAAAATATTAAATTTTCATAATTTTTTTCTAATGTATTATTTAAGATATTTAAGCTTAAAATTATGCATTAATATGCGTAATGAGGTCACTTGTGGAGGGAGCATAGGGATAGCCCATCTGATCAGTGTAAAGTGCAGACATTCAATTATGATGGTTTTTAACTTATCTATCCATATGTTTTCTCATTTAATAACTGTGTTAAGAACCATGGAGGAAACACTTAAATAATGCACTTTGAGCTTTCCCATTTATTTTATTTATTAGTAATTGTAAACATTTTTTTTAATAAACTAAGCAAATTATATTAAAAGAATAACTAACAGCCCCTCAAGTACAAGGCGTGCTAGAGGTAACTGTTAAAAGTTTACGTACAAAACAGTCAGACTACCAACAGTCAAAGAAGCCAAAAATAAAATTACATCACAACTTGAAAACAACATAATGAGTTTTGCCTCCAAAAGGGGTAGTCAAAGTCGAACGTCACGTAGTTCGCTTTCAACCACCAATATGTTTGGAGTTTAACCTTTTCAAGAAGTCCTGTAAGCTAATCAAAATGATTATCAAAAATTCTATTGTTACGGTCTTTTCAGATAACAAATAAGGTCGAAATCTAAATAATAGAGAAAGCTGTCCTTGAATTCTTTGAGAACCCTCCAAGAGCACAAAACTGACTTGAATGAGCATATAAGTCGCCATGAAGAACTGTATCGATACCAAGCCAATGGGATATCAGAAGCCACAAACAACCGTAGTGATCACACTTAAAAAACAAATGGTCTCTATCCTCTACAGCCCCACATGAAGCCATACAAGATACTTGTGAAACATCCAGAACATGTCTCGTCTGCAAATTGTCCTTTATAACAAGTCTATTCAGAAAGAGTTGCCAGACATAAATATTAACCTTTAACGGAACCGCTTTATGCCACAGAAAATGATGAAAATCCTCAGTAATATTGATGTCAACTGCTGTTAAGTAAGAATAAGCAGATTGAACAGTGTATTTGTTGGAAGGGTGAAGTTTCCACACCCACCTATTAGCCAAGCCAACCTGCCAAACAAGAACAGACAACCGCTCCACATACTCTCCCACCAACAACTCCTCCCACGCAAATAACCTCTGCCTCCATTCCACGCCTCACCACCCACCCCCCAACCTAATGTATACATCTCCGACACCGTAGCTAGTTTATTTTCGATAACTCAAAAAGTCTTGCATAAGACATTGCTAACGGAATATCACCTAGCCACGGATCCACCCAAAACAACGTTGTGCTACCATCCCTGACCTGCCTAACTATGTTATCAACCAGCCATGTAGCATCCGTCAATCCAACACCCAGTCGAATTTTGTTTAGTTGTCGCCACCAAATCGACCCAACCCCCTCTGCAAACCGCACCCTCCCACACTCCTCACCATACTCCAAAGCACTAAACTCCACAAACTATCCCTTTCCTCCAACACCCTCCACACCCATTTCCCCATTAAAGAGATGTTATTCTGGGATATATGTGAACATATATCTTGAACGGCTTATACATGTGATTTAAAATTTAAAGTGATACTTATTCTGGTATATATGCAATTTTATTTCTTTTTGAACCTCGCTAGAATCAACTAATTTAAAGTGATACTTATTCGTGTAATCAACTAATTTTTGAATGGCTAGCTTTAATGGACATATATATTGACAAAAAAAAAGGTGCCATTATATAAGTTGTTTGTCAATGTGCATGGAAATGGAATAATTAAGTTATGTTAACTTATAGTATTAAAATTAAATATGTTCATGTACCAAATAACAATACCATCAGCACCAGTTACTACCTATTTGTTTCTTTGAACACAACAAAGCACTCCAAAGACGCGTGTTCCATGCTCTCAAATATCAATTTATTGTTTCCTTTTGGCCCTCATGGAAAGCATATAAAAACTATTATTTATCAATTAAATTCTATATGTATTTCTTCATTGCGTACCTACCTGTCCAAGTTCTAACCTTGGAATTTGAAAAATTCATTTATTTATTTAAATGATAGTTTTGGCCATAAACTATTTTCAAGATCAGAATGTATGGGGCTGGCGGTGTGGGCCGGTGGGGATAAGGTGGTCATAGCGGTGTGTTTACTTGTACATTTGGTTTGAGCAATCTCAATCTCGTCAGTTATTCTTGACAAAGTTGCCCACATCTAATCTAGATTTGGTGCTGTTTAAGACGCATCTGTCTATATCTTTTTTCTTATAGCTACATGTGTTCATAATGTCTATGGGATGGGAGGAAAACTTTTTTGTTTTCTTATCCATGTTCATGTACGTATTTATTAAGATTTTTTAAAATATTATCAAAAATATTTTGAAAAATGTATATTTTTTAAAAAAAAATATGATGTAAAGTATATTTGTTTTACTTTTAAAAAATTTAAATATAAATTATATTGGTAATTATATAAATTATACTTTACTTCATTTCTTTTTTCGTTTTAAATCGATAGGCCAAAAAGATGATTCAATTTAGATGAGGGCGTGGAAAACGCGGGCAGAATACTTAATTACGAAAAGTTGGTGGACCAGTTGGTGGTCCAAACGTTATTAAGGTCGTAGATACCCATCACGTGATCACTAATCTTTGCTTTCACAACTAACCATCCATCTGTATATGCCATGTGGATGACTCATTCACACACCCCATCTATCAAATTTCAAATATGCTTTATTTGGTTGACAGAATAAAGATGGTCATTTTTCGTACATGGTTTAAGATGAATTTTAAATTCATAGAACAAAAATCTATGGTTAATTCATTTTGTTTAAAATGATTAATTAAGTATTATTAAGTCACTAGGATACTGGTCAATTGAACACCAAAAAAAATTGATAATTATATATATGATTAAAATTTTAAAAGGTTTCAATGATACAGTTTATGGAAATCAATATCTAATTAATTATGTTGCTTTTTTGGACTTGAAATTGTATTCATTCTTATGATGGAATTTGGTTGGAATACAGGAGGGCAGCATACAGTTCGGTGTACGACAAGAACGCTGATGATCAGATCCACTCTGAGCCTGTTCCTGATGATGTGATCCAGGCAACTCAATCCACCAAATACTGGGCCCCAAACCCACATACTGGGGTATTTGGGCCCCCAGGAGAGCAAGCCAGTGGCTTCCATTCAGCCAATGCAAGTGCTGCTGCAGGTTCTGTGCTGGAGGAAAAGGCTTGGTTTCGTCCCACCAGCATTGAGGACTTGGAGAAGCCCCACCCTAATCCTTAATAGTTCCCTAATCCCTTTCCTTTAGAACATAATATATGTATATGTTTGCGTATAAATAAGGGCAGTACTTGTGTGTGAGTGGCCAAGTTGAAGTGGTGTGTGGTTATTCTAGCTTGTGTATCTATATTTTGTGCTGAACTTAAAAGAGTGCAGCATAGACTGCAATATTGCAGGTTGATGCTCCTTGAAGAGTGTGGACTAGACCCCTTATTATACATATAGCTAGACATGAACTACGTTCATATGCATGTAAGCTTCTTGTCTGTGTTTTCATGCAGCAGCTTTAATATTAGACCTATGTTTATGTTATGGTTGTGTCTATGGTGTGACTTAATTTTCTTCTTAGCAATACCAATAGAAATTATCTCTATCCGCAAAAATTTATCAACATCAATAAAAACAATTCTCAATGACTTTTGACAAGCAGCACAGATTTTGACTTTGCCGAAATGGAAATAGATTTCGGCAAAGTTCAATTTGAATTTGTTAGAATAAATAAAAATAGGTTCTAACAGTAACATAGTTTAATCTCATTTACTTGAATAGAATTGGGTTTTGACCAACTCAAATTTTGAATATGCGAAAATATCTAGTTCTAGTTTATCGAAATTTTGTGGGGTGGAAGAAGGGTAGATTTCAGTTTTACAAGATTTGTTGGAGCAGGAGTCAAATTTGAAGGGTATATTATAAAAATTTCAGAGGAGAGATGGGGCGGGGTAATTGGGATCACTGTGCTATCTTAACCCAATTGTATCAACGAACTTTCTTCACCCAATACCTGAAATTACAGAAGTCAGGGGTTGCTGAACTGATCACACACTTGATATTTATTTCCTTACATATTTATAATAGGGTTTTATTAAGGTGTCTTTTAGCAAGTTATTCTATGAGCATTTATTAAAAGACACCAACTAATTTTTATGAAGGTATATTTTAGCAAAGATATAACTATAAAATGAAAATCACACCTTGAGGTGTGGGTTGCTAAAAGACACCTTTATGAGTGGCTTCTAGCAAAACCCTTTATAATATACTATAATCATATAACTTGTATTGGGATAAACAAAAAAATATAACTTGTATTGGCTTGTTAAAAAGAGCAATGCTACTAGTTATGAAGGATTTATACAATAAGAGAAGAATGCATATAGGGGATTTGACCAATGTTGGTTATACAATTATTTTACTAAGGAAAAGTTACATGTTGGCACGTAAAATTAATTTGTTTAACAATTTATCATAACAATAACCATTTTCCTCTATTAAAAAATGTCTCAGTAGATACAGTTTTTAATAAATATTTACATGAAAATATGTTTGTTTTACATTAGATTTGAATAGAACAAATATAAAATCAAATATTTGAATACTGGGATTCATACCCTTTCTAATACAATGCTATGAAACACTCACTCCGGGACAAATCTCAATAGTTAGATTAATTCAAACGGTCCAAGAACTAAAAGAGAATGGTCACTAAATTGTTAGCAGAGCGATGGTGATGGAAAAAAAAGAGCTTTGATGACTCAGCCTCTAACAGTGGTGAAGACATATCAAAATGGAGGATGAAGTGGTTGGGTTGACAGAGTTATTTGAGCTACCAGTGTTGTTGGGAGGTGATGACGAAGGTGGGGTAGCAACAAAATGATTAATGTAGGGTGACAAACGAGTTCATTGTGTTCAAGTTAGTCAAAACTTGAACAGAGCGGGTGATGAGATAACACATGAAAATTATTGTTTCTAATATTCACAACAATTGTTCTACACATCTGTGCCCCCCCTTTTTTTTTATATAATTGTAGTTTATAGTGATTGAATGAGTTAAATATATCACCAACATAGTTTAAATCAGCCAACATTAACAACACCTTATGGCTTCTCTTGTTTTAGTGGTTTCCAATTTCAATCCTACAAAATCACTTAATGACTTTGGCATCAGCAAAGTAATTGGTGAAGGTCAACCACTGATCTCGTTAAACAAAACTGGTTAACTATAAGGCAAATGGAAATGGCACCTTTAATATAGTCTAGTAAATAAAGTATGAGCTGGGCACCAACAGTGAAAAGAACCTACGATCATAACACAACAGTATTCATATAGTGAGCTATACTTTATTAAAAACTAATCATACAGCTTTACATACAGGGATGAAACTTGTGTGAATCTTCAAGTTCAGTTGATGTTGAAGATCTGAAAATGCATGTATCTCCTAGTTTAGTGCTTGCTCTTATCTTCGCTATCACCATCTATGGTGTCATGCAAGCGTTGCTGGTATTCTACAGGACTTTGAGAATCTTCCCAACCCCCAATGTCTCTTGATTGTTCTTCGGCAGATAGTAGGTTTTTCTTTTCATTCTTGCTTCCCTAAATCACAATTGACAACAATAGAGATCCATGTAATGTAGCTGTTTGAGAGAAATACACATCTTATTTACATAATGCACTACTTTGTCTAAACACGGTGAGAAAAGTACCTTAGACATTTCTTGATGCCGATTCAGACGTCCTTTCTTCTTTGTACTTGACGATTGCTGATCCACTACATTCCTAAATAGCTGAAACCCCTGAATATCTCCATTTCTGATGCTTGCTTCTAGCTGCAATGTAAAATTTTCTATCATCGTCAAAACAAAAGGGCTGCTCTTAAAGAAGCAGTAGGAAAATACATTAGCAAATCAAAGTTCAAAAACAGGTGAAACCTGAATATGAACAATACAGAAGAGAATACTAGCAATTGGTAGCCAGCTATCCTCGGGCGAAATTGATAGATTTGACCTGACAATACAATGAATCAATATATCACAAATACAATAATGTTATTTAGAAGACAATGCAAACAAAAGGAAGTTAAGCAATCAAATCAAAGTCCACATCAGTCTAACAATACCTGAGATAAGGAGCCAAATAAACAAGAGAGTAAACAGCATAACGACGATTACCAGTATCAAGCCACGCAAACACCCAACTCTACAATCAATAAACAAATATTATATTTAAACTCATTGCAATGCAATATAAATAAGAAATTGAAATTACAAAAAAAATACTTTTTTTATTTTTACTTACAAGCCAATTAAAATAAGGAATGAAACTCATGATCCCCATAACAGCCAACCTTGTATCCGTTGAAGTTAAAGAAGATTCTTCTTCCTCTTCGGTGGCGACTGGTACCGGAAGAATCAATGAACTCAGCATGCAAGCTCCGATTGCCGCGGCGAACGGAGCATCGTCCGCGAACACTGCTTTGCAGTAGCTTTCTCTTTCTCTACGATGATCTCTATTGAATTTGAAGCTGGGTTTGATTTTAATTCCGAAGGAGGAAGGAGAATTGATGAGAAATGGTTTTTTGAATTTGAATTTGAAACTAGGGCGTGAATCAAAGAGGATCATAGTAGAAGAAGAACAACAATTCATGGGGTACGATGATGATGAGGGAATTAAGGTGTGATTGTTGAGTTCAATTTGATTTGATTGAAATGAATAGAGACAAAATGCACCGAATATTATTTGTTCTTCTTGGGAACAAAACTTAACAAAGTACAAAAATACTAGTATCGTATACTACTACATACCCAAAAGGAAGAGAATTGGATCCATATGTTTTAGGTTCAGCCCAAATTACTTCTTTTGAGTTGAACCTTAATTAATATGTTTAAAAAATATTAATTCATACCCCCACACCTATTTTCCATACCAAACATTTTAACAAAATTCCAATTTTAAACATTAAATGGTTAGGTTATTAAACCAAATATATTTGATTTGGCATAACTTAGTTCCAATCCGTGTGTGGTTTTGAAGAGGAGGAGTATGATTGTCTCCGATGTGTGTCCAATTTTAAACACTAAATGGTTAAATATGTTGCTTGCTGATGTGCTACGTATCGCTCTTATCATAGATAAATGATTGTTTGACTGTGGCTAAATCCTTGATCGACAACTTCAACCATTAAGAAGAAGAACCGTATAGTGTATAATTTTGCATCTCAAATTGTATGGAAAATTGTAACTTTCACTCAACAATTTCATAAACATCATCCCCTATAATAATCATATCATCAACATATAAGAAATATAGTAGAAAACAAAATAGAAACTAAAGTGGAACAAAAATTACGACTTTAATGTAGAATTTCTCCCTTTTCATTAGTCAAAGACAATGGAGAGAGAAAAATGAGAAGAGAATAAAAATATAATGTTATTATGATAGAGAGAAAATTGTCATAAAGTGGTTGTACAATATCATTTCTCTTTTTTATTTCCTTAAAAAAAATGTTGGCCCTCTATTGCACCCAAAATATATATAAAACAAAATACAGTAAAAAAAAGGCAGAA
>Ga0315913_1007771_pt1 | contig 12803 bp, 4 predicted proteins | sample MpolsnodulesMG_FD_207736 | JGI IMG/M metagenome (GOLD analysis project Ga0315913, IMG submission 207736) | Medicago polymorpha root nodule microbial communities from Los Angeles, California, United States - small nodules | ecosystem: Host-associated > Plants > Roots > Nodule | place: USA... | reverse complement strand
ATGGAATCGTCTATTCACATTTAATTATAAATCAATAATCTTTCTGTCCTTTTTTTCTTCTGTTTTGCAGGTCTCTATTCCTTGTAAGAAGCGAATTTATAGATTGTATGGGAAAGAAACTTACCCCTTGGTTGACATAATGACTAGAGAAAATGAACCCCCTCCAAAGGTAGTTTTTGACTTGGTTTGTGTGACCCTCTTCAAATGTATTAATAAATTTTGAACTCGTTTGAGTATGCGTTGGTGCTTCTAAACTCACGTCTATATTGTCACGTCTAATTTTTTTTTTTCTTTTTTGCATACAACGTGAAAGCTACTATGTAGTAGCATCTCCAAAATCAAGTCCGTGTCCAATGTGACGCACCACCACACACATGCTTAATCCACGTCAATTTGCCATTATGTTGGCTGGTTAAGAATACCAGTCACGCCCGTGTAATTTAATCACGGGATTAATCTCTAAACTGAGAGTGACTTTAAAAGGATAAGAAACAATTATATCGATTAACTACCACTATTTTTTAAAATTTTAAATTTAATCATTATTGTTTTAATCAATTATTGTAAAATGTATTTTTCTGAAATCAAATCCTTATAAATGTTGCGCATATTTGACTTTGCTTTACTACTGTAGGTAGGACAAAGAATATTGTGTCGCCATCCCTTTCAAGAATCTAAGAGAGCATATGTAGTGCCACAGCATGTTGAGGAGCTTCTAAGATGTTACTGTGATGAGAGTTCAGGTAAAAACTAGGACTTAATTGACATATAGATAAACAGAAGTTTATTGTAACTTTACATGCATTTATCAGTAATTCTGATGTACTTGGTAAGTGTAGCTGACGGTAAAAAAATTGTTTTTCTTTTATAACATGCTTTTTATTTATTGAAGGTAAAAAGAGTGAAACCTTACCACCTTTGAAAGACATAAGAGAGAGATGCATCAAGCAACTTGAACAAATGCGACCTGACCACATGAGGAGACTTAATCCAACTCCATACAAGGTCTGTAGCTTTAAATTATTCTGTAATTTTCATTTTAAACAATTTTTTTGATATTTTTACTTAAAACTTTGGTCAGTGCAAAATTGTATGACTTCATTCATCACTTGTGGCTCAAGGAGGGACCTGTTGGGGAGCTGCAGTAACTAGGGAATTAAAATGGCATTCCTCTTTATTGGAGAAAGAGAAGATTACTTGTGACTCAAGCTAGCTAATGTAGTTTAGTTTAATCTAGTGTATTAGCTTGTTACTAGGGAACATGTACTCTATGATTTCCATATAAATACTGATTGTACTAGCATATTCATCTATGAGAAATGAGATATTTTCATTCTATTAATTTCCATAACACTCTTTGTGATTGGGGCTAAATGAATTACAATAGAATTTCATACAGTTGGAGTATATACATGTTGGAGTAATCATTATTCTTTCAAGAATTATGCGCGATAAATTATCTTGGCTCTTAAGGAAATGATCTGCTTTGCAATTTTTTTTTAAGGTTACATATAATACTGATAATATAACTAACATGTCACGGTAGATGTAGGAGATACCAACGGTTTTCCTCATATGTTACAAAATATATGTCTGTTAAGAATTTTAAACTTGATTAACATATATGTCTGTTAGAACCACAAAATTCTTGATTGCGATCACACACACAGTGTGTTGAGATTTTGAAAGAGAGATATGATAGGGTTGAAAGAAAAGAATAGAGAGTATTTCACTTGAATAAGGTATATAATTATTATTGATCATCATTAGGTATTTATAATTTTATACAAATGCACAAATCCAAAGTCACACACAATTGGATCTCAACCGAAAGGGTTGCAACTAACTAACTAACTATAAAAATTGAACTTTGAAATTAACTATAGTTACTTGTGCATCAAGTCATCAACTCTAACTAACTTGAATTAATCATTTCTGAACATACCACCTTAATTCATGTCAGTCAATGATTCAATTCCCATTAAATCTCTCAGTTTCTTAAACACTTCAATTGCAACTCCTTTGGTCAATAAATCTGCCACTTGATCTTCACTTCTACAATGCTCTAGTCTTGGCGTTTATTTGCTTACTTTCTCTCTCAAGTAATGAAACCTCCTCTCTATGTGCAATGGAATTTTTTGCTAGATTAATGGCAGACATGTTGCCAATTCTTATTATCCTTGAATCAAACTTCTCATTACCAAGTTCGTCTATGAAATTCATCAACCAATTGGCTTGACAAGCACTCAACGATGCATCTATATATTCTGCTTCTCATGATGAGAGTGCTGCTACCAAGAACTTGAGCTCCTCCAACTAGAAAGATGTATCATGCAGCAGATTTCCTGTCATCTATGTCACCTCACCAATTTGAATCGGTGTATGCAAGAAATTTGCATCTTACTCCTTTATCAATTGCTGGAAACAAGATACTACCATCATTTGCGCTTGTAATGTATCTCAAAATTCTCTTTATCCTTTAAAAGAGTTAGTTAGTTTATGTTTTCAAGATATTATTTATTGTTAATTGAAGAAAAAGATATAAAATAAATAGGGGTGTGTATGTATTGTTGATTGAAGAAAAATATATAAAATAAATAAGAGTATGTTTGTAATTAAATAACTAATTTAGTTTCAAATACCAAATGGATCTTACAAGAAAGGACAAGAAAATTCTCCAAAGAGACTTATAATTAGAGACAGGTATAGTAGTTATCAAAATGGGAGCATAAGAAAACTTTCAATTCCAAAAAAATATAAAAAATATTCACTTATTTTCGCCCATCAATTCTTTTTATACCAACCTTACTCACATTTATAGACAAACAATTCAGATGACAAATTAACTTTTGGGTTACATTCTTTGTTTACCTGAGAATACTCATTTGCTTTTCGATCCTTCTCCATGTTGTGTTGACCTTTTACCGTAGGACGTTGATAATACTTTATTTTGACCACTGTATTTATTTGTAATTCGACATAATGGCCTCCATTTATAAAAATAAATTAGGCTTCCCAATTTGTTAATTAATTAATAGTCTAAAAATTGAGTACATTAATTAAGATGAATCGATGAACTTGACAAGAGTATAAGAAATTTTCCCTAAATTAAAAATGGAATCAAATGATGTCCTCAATAGTTTTTTTTCACATCAAGTTTCATCCATCCACTCCATATGAAAGTAAGCATTGATCTCATTGCAGAAATAATACATTTTTGGTGCACAAAATCCGCAAGCTATATATACATCTGATAGGGATAGCGAAACGAGTCAATCAGTCTTGACCCACATCAAGCAATTTTAGACCAAAGCTCTTTGGTAAAGACGCAGTCCTTGAAAATGTGGATGGAATATTTTTTATGAGTTGTGCATCGTTTGGAAATAAAAATGTTTTGTTTGTCTACACAAATGTGGACAACTGACACACCGTATATTTTTTTTTGTCAAGTAGTCTAGTGGTTAGAACTCACACATTTTAAATGTGGAGAAGTGGGGTGTCCGAGGTTCGAACCTCGGCCCCTGCATATAATATGCAATATCCCTACCAACTGAGTTAAGCTCACGGGGATTAACACACCATATATTAATACCGTTTTTTTATTAATTTTTCATCCTAGTCAAATTGTGCACATATTCATTCTACTTGTATTTTATACAATGTCGACAAATTGTGTATATAAATAACAAATCTTTTTTTGTAAACATAAGAGTTAGAAATACCCTCTATCTAGGAGGAAGAATAGAGTAGGCACTGAGTAGTGTAGAGCAAGACAAATAAAGTGTTTGACATTTTCAGAAGCTTCAAAACCCAACTCCAAGTTGTTGGAATATCTAGCACCGCTCATATTAATCAATTAATCAAGATTATTTCATAGAACTTCATGCCATAATGGAGAAGGTCCTATAAGAAGAAAAATTGGAGTTTTGATCATCAACACACTACAATTGAGAGAAGACAACACAACTCTTGTGTGGAGACCTGCCAACACAAAGAGATGTTGTCTCTATTAGAAAATTGGGTTAATTTAATAGTACTTTATTCCTGTAATATAGGTCATTTTTGAGTTTGCTCCCTTTAAAAAAACAAATTGGATTTAGTTGTTGTTAAAAAAATTTGTTTCAAAATACCCGCTAAACCATCTGACTGTACAAACTTGATGATATGATAGGGGGTAAACTGAAATTTGCTCAAATTACTAGAGGAGTAAACCAAAATTTGCTCAAATTACAGGAGGTCAATTGAAATTTTCTCAAATTACAGGGGCGAAATTTGCTATGAAGTTCCAAAACCAAAATAAAAATTACAAGAACGAGAAAAACCAAAAATAACTTAAACACTGTTAACCCTGAAAAATTTGTGTCATTGCGGCTATCTACGGTTTGGTTTGGATATATCGTGGAAAAAAAATCATCTAATTGGTGTTCATTAAGGTTGTACAAATTTATTTAACACAACTACTTCAATACGTGCAATGCAAGTGCCATATTATTATGAGTACAACCAACATTAAAAGTTTCAATTACAAGGTAAATAAAGTTTGACATAACATATATGACATTATAAAATATACCACATCCAATAAACCTAATAAAACAACATTGAGTAACTCCATCAAGGAGAAACTATGAGATGAATTACGAGTAAAGAAACGTTGTGTCCTCACAAACTAAAGGGATAGAGGGGATGGACCGTGTATCAACCCGAACATGGTTCCAAGTCCTTTAACACTCTTTTTTTCTTTTTTTGAGAATTTAACACTCTTTTATTTCCATTTTATTTCGGATTAAAGTCAAACTTGGTTCATGGCTTGCAGGACAAAAATGGGTTCACATGATTGATCGGATTTTGTACATGCCTTGTTAATTAATTGATAAAAGTTGTATCTTGTTTTGAAAAGATTATTTTAATGATTCATTATTTCATTGTTACGTTAAATTTGAGCTAAATCTTTCTTTTTGGACGAATATCTAAAAATCTTTGTTACTAACTTGTTGATTTTCAGTAAGTAAAGAAAAACGTGTTATTTTTCAAAAGTTTATATAGAAGATTCCTTAAAAAAAAAATTACGATTTTTGAAACAAAATGAATATCAACCTTAAACTTAATTAAAAAAATTATATATAGCTCAATGAAGATTACAAATGCAGAAATTGTGATTGTAGAAGCTAGCAGAAGAGTATTGAATCTACAATTAAATTAAATAAATGTATTGAACCTACAGTTAAATTAAGTAGATGTCATGCACAAAGTTTCTGCAGACACAAAGGCGTAAGGTCTAGAAAAGGGTTCCACCAAATTAAATTAAATTAAATAAATACTACTTGCTTATTATTATCATATCTTTTCTATTGTTAAAAAAGAACAAAAGATGTAAAGAAAAGCTATGTTGCACCAGACCATGTAAAGAAGATTCTCAAGAGCCTTACTGCAAAGTTTAGGCCAAAGGTCACTACCATCCGAGAGGCAAAAGATTTGTATAAGCTAAGTTTGGAAAACCTGATAAGTTCTCTCAAAAGTCATGAGATTGAACTTGAATGTGATGAACCAAACAATTTCTCTAAGTCTGTTGCCTTACCTCTAAGGAAAAGACAGTCAAATCTCTTCAAACTGCTAAATCAGAAGAGAAGGATTCAGATGATGGAACTGATAAAGATGTAGACTTTAAAGAGATGACTAACTTAACCAAGAGATTTCAATACCTGACTAAGAAAAGAACATCTTTTCTATTATTAAGCACGCGGGTCTTCTTTTCTTCTTCCTCTGTTACATCAAACCCAGGAAACTTCCAACAATCAAACCCAGCTTCTTCATGTGTATAAGGAGGAAAATCTTGTGTTGATGGTTTGGCAAACCTAGACCTCACTTTACCTCCAAACTTGTTTGCTTGGTATGTTTCCATCCCTGATGAAATCAGGGGAGAGTACATCAGGAATAGGTTGGGTTTACCTAATTATACGTTTGTAAATTTCTAAAAAAGATTTTGGCTTAGTCCCCCTTTTCTTTCTTGTACTCCTTATCTTTTTATTTTCAATAAATCTTGGATGATGCTCTCGGCATCATCTTTTTTTGCCTAAAAAAAAATATCTGATAGACTTTTAGCAAGTGTACTAAAAACGCATTGAAGTAATAAAATGTATAAGTTCGTATCCACATGGACTGTTTCAATTTCTACTCGACAAAAGCGTTAAAATTAAGGATGTGTTAAAATGGGGGTTGCCCTAGGCAGTTGGTTTGGTTGCAATAAACTTATAACAATGTGCATAAATTGGTTCGAAAATTATATTAAAACAGTTGATCGATCCTTCGAATCCTCTATTGTGCATTCTGAATAATTTGCTCATCTTTGCTCTCAAAGTTAACTTAGCTTTACGATTAACCTAGTAGTTTTGATCAATCTCTTGAGTCAAAACTCGTTCCTAAGTTATAACCTCTTAATCTCTTAAGCTGATTCCTAACTACGGAAGCAATGTTTGGTTCGTTAATCCTAAAGTCATAACTCGCAACTTCCTATCTCTAGTTTCATATGTAAAGCCAAACAGAATTATTAGTTCAGGTTTAATAGCTAGGGCTAGTAGTCAATTAAAATCCAAGATCAATTCATATAACTAAGAAGCTAGGGCTAGTAGTCATACATAATTACATGAAAAGCATTAATTATAAATAAATCTGAATAAAGACTAGGTTTCCATTGATATCAAAGAGAGAGTTCAAATAAATTGCATGGTTCACAAATTACAATAGATTCATCTCATGGCTCAATCAAAAGAGAATTAGTTACTCATTACGAAAGGAATAAACAATATAGAAGAGAATAAAACTGAGAGTTTTGTAGTTATCGAGGTTGCTCCTCAAATTCTTTTCAATTGGTGATGTTGTTGTTTTCCATTTTCCATGTGCTTCTCTTGTTCACTTCTGTCCACTGTAGTGTGCTGCCCTTGTACGCAGATTTCCTTCCAAAACGTGATATCAACCTCCTAGTTTCCCCAAAATGTCAAGAAAAATGCTCTTCTCCCAACAAGTTTTGCTCACTCCTAACCAAACTTCCGAAAATGCCCCCAACGTGAGTTAAGTCAAGCATATGCTAACTTACGCATGAATATTTTGACAAAACATACCCAGGAAAAACCAATTCTCTCCCAAATTGCAAATCGATTCAAAAATTAACACAATTAGATGAAAAATTCTCAAAACATATCACAAATCATCAAGAGTAAGGATATCATATTTCTTCTAAATTCTTATGATATTTTGAGTCACGTTTCCAACACCACTCACCAAAATTAAAACAATTAGATGAAGAAAGGGCTTTCAGGATTATTCAAGTGAAGTCAATCTATTTTTCAGAATCGATTTACAATTTGGGGGAGAATTGGTTTTTCCTGGGTATGTTTTGTCAAAATACTCATGCGTGAGTTAACTCTAGTGGAGGTATTTTGGGCAATTCGGTTGAGAGGAAGCGTTTTTTTTTTTTGGAGAAGAGCAATTTTCAAACGTCAATACCGTTCCAAAACGTAATACTCATAGAATAAAGATTGGTAGACACCTTTAATGTGTACACCCCCTTTGTACCACTCTAGAAAATTTCAGTTAACCAAATATATGGTCTGTGTGACCACATTTTTTCAGTTGTGTGACCACTGTTTTTCCAGCATTTAGAAGCTGAAAAATGTGGTCACGCAGCTAAAATGTGTGTGACTACTATTTTTCAACTTAGTTAACCAAATAAATAGTGGTCACGCAACTAAAAAAAGGTGGTCACACAGACCATATATTTAATTAACTTTAATTTTCCAAAATAGTACAAACGGGTGTACACATCAAGGGTGGCAGGTTGCCCCCCGTCCTTTCTTGCTCTCGGTCCCACCCAATGCCGCTACCCACCTCTACTCTGATCTATTCCTATAGCCATAGATCATAGTTTCTAACCGCCGTCGTAAGACGTTGGAAGGCCCGTGTGTCTCGGGTACCCAACCGGTAGATACTGCGTAGATGGTTGTGGTACTACCTATCATTGTTGATACTCATATGGCTTCCTTCCTGGCACTTATATTTCCTTCACATATGAATCACTTGTTAATCATCTCGGTTCCACAACCCAACTTCTTTTTCTATGCATAGCCCAATGCACCAAATATTCTTGTTGTTATGTTTCTATTCATACCTCCTTTCTCTCATTAGGCTACACAAGTGGCACATTAATTTCTTCTCATTCTCTTAAGCCTTAAAAGCATGTTACACTAATTGACCAATAATAATTAAAAAAACACTATTTGACTCAATAAATTAGAAATGATACTTTATTTAAAATGACTTTAAATATTAAACTATTAAAAATTGACTAAAAACTCAACTAAAAGTGACTCTAAAAATAGTGTATGATTGTCTTTCATCAGTATCTCATGTGGAACTAATGTTTGAATAAAGATAAATTTTTACTTTGTTAGTTTAAAAGAGTTTGTTCCACAAAAGGAACAGGAAACCTATATTATCTTCAAATATTTCTCTTATAAACAAGAGAGGAAACTCTTCGAAACCGTATGAATTGGGTTCGTGGTCCTTCACTTAGAAGCTTCGCAACCGTCTATTTGGCCAAACACCCAAAGACTTATTTACCTTTCCGTCTCTCACAGCCGTCAAATCCTGCAATCTTCACGACTCATATGCTCTCCAAAATGAGAAACAAGTATTTGATCATTTAGGATCATCCCTCACATACTATTTAATTGCTCGGCGTGTGACGTCTATTTCGACCTGACCTCAACAGTCACCTAACTGAAGATAGTGACGACCATGAGTATACATGAACTCAAAATCACACTACAAATAATCAAATCACCTATAGGTATGACTATTCATTCCATATCCCACTTAAACCATGCTTACAACTAGGTATTACAGCAAAACCTGTGCCCGCGGTTGCCTACCCACACTTATCCCAATTTGGGTATTCTTTGTGCTTTGACTAGGTTTAGGTATGAGTTTGAGTTTTTCCTTTTTCGATTTTTTTGGATGGTTTTTTCTCTTTTCAAAATTACCATCAACTTTCAATACAAATAGCACATATAACAAATAAATAATAGTAAATTCAAATATTAAAATAAAAGCGTAACAAGCATGATATGAGTATATATATATATGCCCAGTTTTTTTCTTTTATCCTTTAAAAAGTGCAACAAAATAGATTAGTATATCTATACTTACTTTTTCATTATCACAATTATACTCGTAAACAACTTTTTCTATAATAAAGATTGTTGTTGGTGTCATAAAAAAATAAGAATTTAGATTATATTTTTTTGTTATATTGTTTGTGTCATTGAAATAGATATTCATTTTTCTTTTTTGAAAGAATTGAAATAGATATTCATTATTAGTTTGGTTTGTTATAATTTAAAAGCAACAAACAGTTATATTTTTAGTTTTAATCAAAATCAAAATTTCATTAAAAAACACAATTCATAATTTTCAAACGTTTGCACAATAAACGGAAAGACGAACACTCGTGTCCACCTTTTCACTAGTAATAGTAGTAGTAGTAACAATAATAATAATAATTTTACATTTATCATTTTTTTACATGTTATAACAATTATCTATACTATGTATAAATAAAATGGGTTTAAAATACATGAGCTTGGACTGGTTTTTTTTATTACCTATTTTACCCTTAATTTAAGCTATTTTATTTACTATTTTATCCTCTAATAATATTATTTTAAATTTTAATTAAAAAAGTTAAATCCCATTAAGATAGTGACGACCATTAGTATATATGAAGATGATAGAGATTTTGGGCTGAATTTTTTATAATTCAAATTAGATCCTTGAACAAATTTTCCTAATATTGTTTGTGTTATTAAAAAAAATGATTTATATTGTAATTGTTAAATTATTGTTGTTACTAAAAAGATAAACATTGTTTTTTGAGTTTGTTACAATTTGAAAGTCACAAATATTTGTACTTATAATTTTAATCAAAATCAAAATTTCATATGAAATTCCGTTCATAATTTACACGCGTTAGCGCAATAAAAATAGCGAAAAGACGGTCACGTGAGTGCAAAATATGGAGCCTCTAATTAATATTACTTGCATCACTTTTAATTCAGTATTTTCTACTTTATATTATTTATTGTAATGATGAATATACCAATACTTTTGATAAGAGTACTTAGTAATAAAAAAATTACTCTATTTTATTTATATATTCTTCAAAATAAGTGTGAAATGATCAAAATGGTAACTCAAAAAAACAGTTATAAAACGTTATAAACGTTGTAGGAAAGGGGAAGTAATTTGTAATCTTTGTGGTCAAAGTAGTAACTGCAGGAATTATAATTCATCCAAAAGAATGAAATGTTATAAAATTTTATGCGATAATTTATGAAAAAAGAAACAGTTATAATTCCTTCAAAAAAATTAGTAAGGTATAATATAATAAGAGTTAAAATTCACATTTTTTTTTATTTCGAACTAATATATATATAATATTCATTATTACATCACATACATGACTCTAAAATACATATTTAATACATAAAAAATAAGAAGAATGGATTCAAAACTTATGTATGTAGTTGGTCGTGAAGTTCTTGGTGGTTGATGTGTGTGTAGTTGCTGAGTGGTGTTTTTGGTGATTTATATGAATGACTCTTAGAGTCATCTTTAACTTTAATGATATATTATTTTTGTTTTCATCATTTCTTTAATTAAAATTTGTAGCTCTTATGTTTCCAAAAAATATTTGTAACACTTAAGGGTATGTTTCGTTCAACAGGGGAGGAGGAAAGATTTTTAATGGAGGGGGTGGGGGGTGGGGGGAGATTTTATAACATAAGGAAAATTATATTGACCTCTCATGAGGTCTCTTTAAATGACATAGACATTCCCTTTTAAAATGGACACTAACCTCCTTAAATTTTCATCAAATGCATGAAATACTTCCTTCTCTCTTAACATTGTTTGTTTCTCTCCGTTAAGAATGAATTGTTCGACTCTTTTAATTGTTCACCATGTGTGGTTTGTGCCAAACGCACATGTAATTTGAAAGGAAAAACACAGACAAAAAAAAATAGAACGATTGAAGTCTGCATTAAGTAATATTTCTTTTCCATTAAGTAATAATAAAGACAATTTATTTAAAAAAGAAAAAGAAAAAGAAGATTTCTTTTTTGTTGAGGTACTTTACTTCTTCATTATCTTTTTCTAAAATCGGAACTTCCTCATGGATATCTTTTTCTTAAATCTAAACTTTCCCACAATTTGGTTGTATTTTCGTATGCTTCTATAATTCATTAGTACATTTGTAATATTTTGAGAAAGTTTAGATTCTTATCACATGCAACCAAATTGGGCTTATAAATTTCATATTAAAGATAGTGTAACAGTGATGTGTGCAATTTCACGAAAGTTTAGCATTTAAACCATACTTTAACTTTGATATGATTGTAATTCTCCAATGGTTTAACTATTTGTAGCAATTGAATCCATTTGTAGCAAAAGATAAATCTAAACTTATGAGAATTGTATGGGTAGAATTATGTAACTCTCAGCCAAATAAATGATTGAATGGTAGTAGTTAATAAATGTGTGTAACAAAGAAAGACATGTTGGAAATTTAGGTCTAAATAAAAACAGATTTTATAAAATATGTTTAATAATTATGAATCAACAGCGGAAGCAAACAAAACATTGAACATGATTATGATCGGATCTACGATATGTTTGATTTATCAAGGATATTAAGAATTAGGGTATTATGAATACCTGGATAAAGCTTTCGAAGCAGCCCTCTCAACAACAACAAGGTGATCTAAAACAAACAGAAGGGGTTAGCGGCGACTGATTTGGTTCTTCCTCAACCAGTACCTTTATGCCTCTAGTTTCTCTTCAGATGGGGAGAAGAGAATGTTTGCCGTGTACGGTATATTGGGGACCATAGCCTATTTTATATTGGATGACTATTAGGGTTTCCCATTATTCCGTTAATGGGTCATTCAGACATCCACTCATATTGAGTCCATATCCATTAATTAATTAATTAATTAATTAATTAATATTCTAAACATAAATCTAATAGTCTTATTACTTAATTTGATCATTAATCAACTAAGGCTCACAATTGATAAATAGCTAATATAATTATTATTACGATATTTGCCCACATAATGATATTGGAATATAATAAAATAATAAAATATTCCAACAATCTCCCACTTAGGCTACATATCTTAATAAGTATATCAGAATTCTTTAGGCGCGCATCCGAGTGCTATTTATCTTTAGATTTCAACTTTACAATCTGGTCCACCTCATACATTAATAATGGGATCACCGCGACGACCACCATATCAATGCACTTGATGACATAGATCGATATGGATGAGTGGCATGGAAATTTCATGCAATGTGATCTCTAAATCATGTCTATTTCCAACTGAAAACTTTAGTGAGATCAAAATGAAGTTTGCAAATTCAATATTTGCACAAATGATATAGAAATGGTTATAACAATAATAACCTCATAAAATTTATTTCTGCAGAAAATCATAACATAAAGTCTGTATCGATACCAAAACTAAGTATAGAACATAAGATAAAAGAGACTCTCACTAATCCAAGACATCCTTAATGACAACAAGCATATGAAAGACCTTAGGTGTCATGTCTTTGATTAGTGGTATAGCTAGCATAAAGTATGTCTCTACATGTTCTATCATTCAACAACAATAATCTATAAGGCAATAAATTTTATAAAGGTTGTTGAATAACTATAAGACTGAATTATGTCACTATATAAC
>Ga0315913_1007768_pt1 | contig 12807 bp, 14 predicted proteins | sample MpolsnodulesMG_FD_207736 | JGI IMG/M metagenome (GOLD analysis project Ga0315913, IMG submission 207736) | Medicago polymorpha root nodule microbial communities from Los Angeles, California, United States - small nodules | ecosystem: Host-associated > Plants > Roots > Nodule | place: USA... | reverse complement strand
CGTGCCTGACTTTGAGTAGTCTTTGGATGGGTGACCTACCAGGAAGTTTCCCAGTAAGCGTGCGAGTGAGGACAAAACATGCTGAAAAAACTCGTGTTGGTTTGTAGGGCCACTCATGCTGAAAAGTCTGGGATGTTACACACTTTTTAACACTCTCTTTGATTAATTAAAATTCACATGGGACGCACCAAATTATATGGGACCCACATGATTTGGTGGAACTCATGTGAATTTTAACCAATCAAAAAAAATTTGTTAAAAAGTGTGTTAGTATGTGTATTTCTAACATTCCTCTTTAACTAAAATATATAGTACTATGTTTTTTTAATTGAACTTTTGTTTTTGACGAATCCATATTTAACAAAGTTTAGTCATCTACTTAACTTATCAACGGATTCCAAACGGGTTCTTTTCCAAACAGGTACCAATGTATACGTTTTTTTTCACCAATCCCTATTAATAATTCATATACATATCAAACAATATTTCTTTTCCGTTAAATAACTTGTTTATACACTGCATTGGTGTGGATAAGTGCTTGTAATATAAGCAACAAAATCTCATTTTGACTTCTCAAGGAAAATACAATGTGAAGAGACAAATGAAAAGAAGAGTGGCAACTTTACTATTGATGTCTTTCCATTACATTACAATAAGTACAAAGGGAAGAATAAACACAATCTTGCCTCTTGAATTAACAGACAATTTAAGTCCAAGAGGCACGACACAACTTTTGTTAATTGTACGACGGTCTTCATCTATATGAAACAAAAATAGTGAGGACATCATGGCTAGACTTACAAAATTATTACAAGTCGGATTATTGTTTATTGTTTAATAGTTCAATGCCGTTAAGTAGTTAACCGCCCAAGCAAGGGTTGGTAAAGATATTACAATTTTAACACTTACAAAATTATTACCAGTCGGATTATTGTTTATTTGTGGTGTCCAAATGCATAAATAGTTATATAATTGAAGGTAAAATGACAATATTTACATCGTAGAAAGCAAGTAAATGAAGCTGCAATGAATTTAGTCCAGGTTAGTAATCTCAATGTTCTTGGTGCCCCTTTATAATCCCAACAAATATAATCATGAAAACAAAATAGTAAAGTTAAGTGTTGGTGAAAAAAAAAATTTAATTTTTATTGTTGTGTTCCAGGAAAGATTGGGGTACTGTCGCGGTGTTGTTCATCTTTGGATGAGTAAAGTACAAATCATTGTGTACAGTAGCGAGTCACAACATCATGGCTTGTTGCATGACAAAGATGCGTGAACTTGACATTGACATCAAATACATTTGTACAACTAACTTGCAATAACAAGCATCCACAAAAGAACCAATAAATAAATGAAAAATGTAATTAAAGGGTATTATTCACAAATACCTCCAAGCCCTCTTTAAGGATTCTAAAAGAAATTACTTTATAAAAAAAATCAAACATTTCAACCAATGCATTGATTACACATATTTTCATAAAAAAGAAAAAAATACTATTTATTGTTTAGGAGAAAAACAAAAGTCTGTAAAATATTAATCAGGATGGCAAGATTATGTTCTGACACGGAAAAAAGTAAATATAGATATCATAGAAGTTGTTTTACTATATAAATCTGGTAAAGATTAATCAAAATCATAATCACTCCAGGATATCCCTGAAAATAAGTTATTTTAAAAAAAAATTGTATCTATGGGAGATTTTTTAGCAGCATTTTACTCGATAAAAACCATAAAGAATTCAGAATAATGCATGGTAATTTTTTTAGTTAGGAGCTACTAGAATTCTTCAAAAATTAAAAGTTCCCAGGATTGAATAGTAAAGTAAAACTTCATACTATACCATGAAATCCAAAGGCCCAGTCTAATAAATATTGTTTTAAAAACATACCTTCTTGTTTCATAAATAGAAGGAAGACATTGGTATGATTTGAATTCATTCTGATGGTTTGTTGGCATTAAAAATTATTTTAACATTTATTACAGAAATAACGAATATTCTTTTATTCAAACCTCAGAAAAATGCATCAATCAATTCTTCTATAAATTGGAATGCTCTGCATGCATTGAACATTTCATGCTAAAAAGCTAGAAACCTCTTGCTAACAGTATGTTCAAAAATATCTCGAGGTTTAAAACTAAACAACCCGACTATTTCACTAGGTTAACTCGAGTGAATTTCCAGAACATGCACGGGACCAAACCGCATCACACAATTTAACAAAGTCGAGATGTAGATTTTCTAAAACTAACCTATAGCATGAATAAAATTCAAACATTGTCTTTCACTCAATTCTGATTGATTCTATAATCCAATCCTACAAACTTTCATGATCATTGGTAAGATCCAAATTTAGAAAGCTTACATGACGGCTACACCTCTGTTAGTCTAAACACCCCCATAATATGACCCAAGGGAATATCAAAATTAAAACATGTTTCCAAAAATAGCACTTACAACACCGTACGTAGTGAACTATGCCATGACTCGGAGATAGACAGGGCAGGTGAATGGAAAAGGTCAGACAATTCTAAGAGGAAACTCAAGGGGGCCACATCCATTACGGCACTTTAAGTCATTTCACCATTACCTCTTTCAAATTTCATTATCTAAGGAAAATGCTCACCTTAAAATATTAGTCTTGCATCATTTGTTACCTACTGAAGTTGGAACCCTGGGGATCCACATTAATGACCTACAACAATAAACTCAAATCAGGAAGAAAAACAGCATAAAAGATTTCTTTCTTCTCTTCTCGACGTAACTTGGAAGGCCAGGAATGAAGGTTTCTAAACAAGCCAACAGCAACCACAATACTAATCTAGTTCTGCATACTGATTAGGGGATTAGTAGAATTGGTTCTTAGCATTTTCTTGTATCTGTTTTCGGGCATCATGTCGGGAAAATATATGTTGAGATTCTTGCATCAAGTATGTCCAACAATTCTCTCTCTTTTAGTTGTTTCCTATTGCTACTTAAGAGGATGCCGCCACTATTAAAAACCAGTTACTAAAATTCAACCTTGGGGACAAGGTTGCAGCTCGTGATAATGTTAGGACCAAGGTGGAATCAACGGTGAAAGAATGTGTATTGTACCCTAGAGAGAAGAGGGGAAACGAAATAGAAGTTGATGGTAGAAGGTTAATTGTACATCGACATTTAGGGAAGAAATTCATTTACTACAAATAACCAAGTGGTTACAAGGTTGTTGTATCTATGTCTAACGGCCCATCATCAAATAACCATGTTCTTTCCCCTCATCCTCACTACTTCTAGACTATATATAATTTGAGTCGTGTAAAGCATCCACACCCAAGACTGCATATCAAGATATACAACCAGGGCATATGCAACACTATAAAAAATTAAAGCTGTTTTTTTCATCCTTGAAGGTAAAATAAAAATAAAAAGGTATTCATTGACATGCACTAGTCAATCGTGATGGCAGAGGCCATAAAAGGTACCGAAGGAGTTGGCTCACTTAGTCACCCTCCACCGATGAACAATGGACTTGTGTTTAAATCCAAAAGTTTGTCTGGACTAGGGCAACCAACACCTCGTAAATTTCTAAATGCCTATGCACACAAACACACGACTTTAACTCGTATATTTCTAAATTTCTAGATCCTATGCTATAGTAGGAAGAAGGGTCAGATCGATCATTGAAAACACTGTAGGAAACTATGGATGTAGTTGCAAATTCGCAAAACATCCATCCACAAACAGAAATGATAACTCTATTATGATATCATCGTAGGAAACTGGATGCCGTGGACCATCAAAGGCATTAATACCGACAAAAATGAGAAAGGAAATGGATTTCAATATACTTACAGAAACTGCAGGAGTATGATACATTACCTAAAAAGATAAGACATGAAAACCATCAAAATATCATCAAATAAAAGCAGTATCAATCTTAACACATGCTACCACGAGCCCAATAAAACAAAAAATTGAATTGCTTACCAAGATATGAATGCTTCAAGAACACGGCCAAACATCCAGTAGAAATGCCTCCAGAATGACCCGCCATGGATAAAATGCAACATTAATCCATTAGGATACGTAAGGGCAAACTTTAGAAAATAATAACAAGACATCAAAAGGAAAGAGATGCTTAGTACAACTAAATAAAATTGATCTATATGTCCCAACTCAAGCAGTGACAAAGGCAAAAGAAAGAAGTGTAGAAAACACAGGTCTTGTTAATTCTTTCACTAATACTGACTTTTCATCAAAACAGTGGCAATTAGGCATTTGCGTAGTACTGGAACCTGCACCTGTATGAAAATGCAGGTTCAACACTAACCACTACTCCTAACTTATGAACCTAGTTAAAACACAAACAATTGATAAGCTCACATGTTCTCAGATAGCACCAACAACTATTGACTTTCCTCACAGCTCAAAAGAGAGCACATTCAAGCTCATCATAATATATTTCCATCACACATACAGTAGCTATTGTATAGCATTGATAACAAATTTTAATAGAAATTATAATTCATTTTAAAACAGCGAATTTAATCTCCTAATAAACAAACCAAGATACCTTCTCCTGGGTTCCTTTTATGCATCTAAGCATGGGAGGGAAGCCTGAAACCCGTGATGTCTCCTGAATGAGAAATTCAATTAGACTCTCCAGAACTCAAGTTACATGAAATGGTAAAGAAATATGCATTGCATAAATAGTGACAATTAATGAGAATCTGAGCATAACCAATGCAAAGATTATTAAGAAAAGTATTGTGAAAAAAAAGGAGCAGATAAAAGAATAAACAGGTCTATCTTGAACAAAAAAAAAAACTGAACTCATAGTATAGTTTCCATGGATTTAATTGCATGAGCAGTGTTTCAAATACAAATACATCTGCAGAAAGAAAAACTGCCATCGGCAAGTTGTCTTACAATAGAAACAGTACATTCCACTGAGAACCGCCAGTTAAGTGTACGCCTTTAGGGACATCACACTTTAACTTCAACAGGCCGACAACTGCGATGACACTCCTTGGGCCGTACAGAGAAGATAAATAGTACCATATGATTAGAACCTTAATACCAATTGGATAAATATGTACAAATATCAGTGAATATCATTTCAGGAGTCAAGTTTTGCAACATTGGTCACTTGCCAGTGATGAATGGGTGGTTCAATGCTTGTGAGACTGTCAAACGCTTGTCCGGATCCAAGACGAAAATTTTATCTAGAATATCTTTAAAATTGGCCAACATTTTTGGGTCTTCCCCAGAAGAGCCAGCAACGATTGTTCCAATATCTTTCGGCTTTATGTTAAGAATCATCCGCTTTATGGTCTACGAAATAATATTACAAACATTATTCAGACTAAAAAACATTCATTTGACAACGTAATACTTAAAAACACAATCATAATGTAATACTTAAAAGCTCACCTTTTTTGTTACAGGATCCTCTTCAGTGGCATGAAAACTTAAGTCTTGGTCATAATGCTGTCCAGTAAATGCTCCCTGCCAGGAGTAACATAAACAAGATGATAAAAATACAAACACTTCGTTCAAACCAAAATTTCAATTGAAGGTGCAGATCATATAAAAGAATAGTTAATAAATTTAAATAGCAACAGTCAAAAAATGACAGGACAAATGCAACCTAGTATCAAATATTAGTAATTTTTTTGGTGGAGTGTCTCAAAGTATTAAAATCATCCATAAGACTAAACAGTATATCTTTACCTTACGGAGCATCTTTTTTGGAAAAGGGCCCTTCAATTCCATGTGAAGCCGCAACATGTCATTGTTTGTGAGCCCTGGAAAAAGAACCTTCCCTGTATACAGTTCATACAAACAACAGCCTACAGACCAAATATCCAATGGATGATCATACTGCAAGCCAAGAACTGCAAAGATAGATTCAAGAGCCCAGATAGTAACAGCAAGTAACTAAGAAAAAGTAGTTGGGAGTAATGCAATAAAAAGTATAATGAACAGTACTTACTTATTTCAGGAGCACGATAAAAGCGACTCACAAGATATGGTGTCACTTCATTTTTACCAGCAAACATGGCATTACCAAAGTCACAAAGCTTCAAAACATTTTTAGCCTCGTTCACCTTACAAAAAAGGAAATTGAAATAAAAGTTAGATAATGGCTATTTCATTTAATAAAGGAAAAAAACTAACAAAAGAAACAATCTTAACACAAAATAGCATTCTAGACATACCAACATGTTATCGGGCTTTATATCACAGTGCAGAACACCACAGTTACGGAGATGCTTCAGTGCAATAAAAAGCTGTTTTGCATATGTCCTCACAGCAGTTAGCCTAAGGCCAATATTGCGACCGAACTTCTTTAAAACCTCACGAAGATTCATATTTAGAGATTCAAAAACTAAACATAGATGATTTCTGTACTTAAAGCTTGAAAGGAAACGAACACAATGACGTTTATCATCCGGATCTGCACCTACTAATTTCTTCAAAATGACTAATTCATCCAAACCAGCCTTGTACCTATTTCACATCAGAGATGTAACAATAAGTAAAGAGACACTACCCAAGTGAAAGGGATTAATTAAGGATACCAGGGGAAAAAACCACTCACATAGTGTCGTTATTGCGAATAATTTTTATTGCTACTTCATCTGGCTCACCATTACCAGCTTTTAGATTCCTAGCTCGTACAACTGTTGAAAAGACACCCTTCCCATGTGCAGCAGTAACTTCATATCGGCCATCAAGTATTTCACCAAAACGATAGCCTGCATTGAAATATAAGAATATAAACCCATGAAACGGGTAAACAGATATAGCCAGGGATATTAGACATAATAACTGACCAACAGTTTCAACAGGAATATGATTTCCCCAAAGATTTCCCACATCATATTCACAGGTTGTGGTAGCAGATCCACAGGAAATGCGTCAGAAAAGTTACTGAAGATTTGTAGGCGAACTAATTGTCAGATTATTGAACTTAGGGTCTATAGTATCAAACAGCATCATTTTGGTAACATTTTTTTTTTTTTGACAACGGTAACAACTTAAAATGCTTGTTAAGGGTATTTAAATATCAACAATTATGTTTTGAAATTATTCCTTCCAAAAACATCAAAACTACACCATAACTATTTTGATGGAAAACCCATGCCAACGCAGTGTGCACAAAAACAATTAAAGTTACCTAGAAAATTTAGTTTCTTACAAATACGTGGCACAAAAAACTAATAGGCTCTGGAGTCATAACTCAACAATCAAAAGAGAATGATCAAGACTGCTAGCTATAGTCAAATGAATTACTTACTGTAATAGCCCTCTGCATCATCCCAATTGTCATGCAGACCGGCCCTCTCAATCAATAACCCATCTTCTTTTCCCTGAATAGAAGATAGAAAATGTTAAATGTTAATACCACAAGAAAATATAGTACCAAATCGACAAAGTATACAATTGGTTTAACAACTTTAATCAAGCATAAAAGAATGCAGAAAAATGAACATTAATAATGAAAGAAAATAACTGCAATAAGTGATAATAGCCCGCAAGGAAAAGTCGTCTACTACAATAAAGGCTACTTATCTTGGGGGCGGAAGGCTGTAAAATATATACCAGAGCATGTTTAATGGAGAAGGCGGAAGAGAAAACTAAAATGTGGAAAAACACAGAAGACGGGCTTCCTAGATTATCATTCAAGAAAGATAATCCATCTATAATCAGAACGATGTCATGATTTGCTACAAAATTTGAAAAGTTAAACCAAATACTTACTGATTTCCGAACTCCAGTTGGTGTCTCACCAAATATATCATCACAATACTTGTCAGCTGACCTATCACTCTGCAAGAGTTATGACTGAACTTCAAAATCCAATAGATATTAATATGAAAAATTGCATCTAATTTAGTACTATTATCTTAAAATATAAAACTAATTTAGGACAAACCTTTGGAGTACCCTCGCCTAGGCCACCAGCACCAGGTACCTTCTCTGACCCAACATCCACATTTTCAGGTGGAGATTTCCCAACAGAAAATGATGGTTCCACATCATCACTCTTGCCATCAATTGCTTTAGAAATGTCAGTGTGAATCTCCATGTCCTTGTCTAATAATAGTGTATTACAACATTAGAGAAAATCTCAAATATGACGATAATAAGGGCAAAAAATCAAAGAATCGTAAACACCTTAATGAATATACATTTCATTCAATGCTCAATGTTTCTATGTAGTTTCAAAATTTAGTGTCATGAGAACATATCATGCAACTCTAAAAATGTAATTTACATGAGTTACAAAGAATGGATAACAGTGAAGACTAAAATAACAATGCCAAATTTCTCTAGTCCAGCTGTAATTAACTTTGAATATATATAAACACGCTGAACTTTCCTACTTTAAGCACAGACCAAACATACTATAAATAGTAGTAGAGAAAAAATTAAACTAGCCCAATCTAGCATGTGACGGTCTTTTGAAAAAGCAAGACCACCTCCATTGAGAAGAGCAGAAGGCATAGCATGGCTCTAATAGCAGAGATGATATTTTACGGGTAACCTATGGGGTCAAAAAATATTATATGCCACATATGCACCTTCATGTAAACTGATACATGGTCTGAAATATGAAATCATAGTCTAAAAGCCAAAGATGTGAAAATCAAGACAATACTTATGATAAATGCAGAAATTAATGAAATATAAATTATGATCAGAAGTACTGTAACTAATAATATCTGCCTCACTCAGACCTATAAAAAAAGCAGAAGAAAATACCTTTTCCTTCATTTTCAGCTGCTTGTTCTATTTGCTGATTCTGCTTCTTGTATTTCTCCATTATTGCTTCTCTTCTTCTTCTACTCTCCTCTTTGATTCTGATCAGATCTTCCTCTTCCTGATCAGGTAATTCCAATGTATCCTCATCTACATCATCTTGTTCAACCTCGCTGCTGCAATCAATATACATCAGAATCAAAACAAAACAAGTATGATATTCCAGAACAAAGTTTTATAGTAAAAATGAAATTTACCCTTTTAGTTTCCTTCCATCCTCTTCCATGGTATAGTTTCTCTTTCTATCTGCATGGTATCCATTTTCTTCATGTCTTGAATGTTTTTTATATCTATCTCCGCTGTCATTATCATCCTCGCGACGCATATGCTTATCCTTACCATTAGGAGCGTCTTCATCGTTGTGCCGATATCTGTCATCTCGTCTCTCCTTATTGATATCCCTTTCCCGGTTCCTATAATCCCATTCACTCTTCCAGTCTCTATCTCTCTCACCACCCCTTGTTCTGTCCCTGCTCATATCTCTTTCAGTTTCCCTTCTCCTATCCCTCTCATAAACTGTGTCCCTGCTCCTACCTCTTTCCATTTCTCTTCTCCTATCCCTACCCTCATCCCTTTCCCTGCTCCTATCTTTTACCATGTCCCTTCTATGCCTGTCATGACTCCTTCCACGTTCTTTTTCCCTTCTATGCACCCAATCAACCTCCTTATTCCTGCTTGTTTCCTCTCGCTTCTTTTCCCTATGCAAGTCTCTATCCACATCTCGGTCCCGACTCCTATCCTTATCCATATCCTTGTTCCTGTCCTTATCCCGGGCCTCCCGACTGTGATACCTAGAACTGCGTTCTCGTCTATCATCTTCCATCAGATCCTTACTGCCGTGACGATGCTCCCTTCTTCCTGCCCTCACTGTTTCCTCATCAAGGTCATAGTCAACCTTGTGTCTGCTGGTATAATAAAGGGATCCTCGTTCCACAGAGTGCCTGTTCTTGGGACGAGCATGCTCTTCTACTACACTACGAGAACGAGACCTGTCCCTTGTATGACCAATTGATCTTGATCGACTTCTGTGTCCATCATGCAAAGGAGAATTCGCTGACATTCTGTGTTTTTCTTCTCTACTTTCAGAGGAATTCCTGTGGGGATTTACTTCCCTTCTATTAGCCTCCAGTGCGTCGTCGTCATCATTGTCACCTTCAAGTTTCACATTTCCTCTAAAATGACCAAACTCCCCGTTCTTCCACTTATCCCCTTTGGAAGACTTATCACCCAAATGCCCATTGCCCAGAGCATCAGTACCAGCTCGAACATCCCTCCTAGTTTGAGTTTCAGCTCTTGAGTTGTATGGAGAATCATCGTCGTCATTAATTCGAGTATCAATGTGGGAGCTCTGACGCAGTTTCCCATCTTCATCAGAAGTATGATTAATAAATCTGTCGTTGCTGATGTCCTCACGTTCAGTTTCTGAACTTTTAGCGGGAAGTCCCTGCCCACCATAAAGAATTAATTAAGTGCAGATGTTAAAGATAACAATACTCAAGTTAGAGCTGAATAAAATAAACAATGCATTTAAATCAATCCATAATATATGCAAAAATAAATTTACAAAACACAAAACCAGCTCTTACAAATTAACTGTAAGCCCCCAGTCTTCACTGAAACGCCTAGAGAGATTTCTTTCATGTCATGTTTGTGTAGTGCAACCAGGTTCTTACATATCTATGAAACACTGACGGGGTACTCTAACAACAAGCTCTCACGAATAAAGAAATCATTATACGGTCCGAAAAAAGGAATCACTGTGTTCTGTTTGGTCACTGAGACGAGGTGAGATAGACTGAAACAGTAAAAAAATTACAAAAAAAAAAAAAACACAGTAGAAGAGCAAAAACTTCTTTGAATTTGATGAACTCTATTTTGAATAAAACATCAATTTGGTCCATAAACTATTGCTCAAACTTCAATTTAATCCCTGAAAATTGTAAATATAATAAATAGTTCCTAAAATACATAAAACCCGCCAATTTAGTATCTGCTATTAAGATGTAATGCCAGGGACTAAATTGACAAAAAATTGAATAAGTAAATTGACAAATTTTTATACACTACAGATACTAAATTGACGAAATTTTATAAACTTGATACTAATTTGACGAATTTTCTATAGTTTATGGAGAATTTATTAGATTTACATAGTTTAGGGATTAAATAGAAGATTGAGTGATAGTTTAGCGACTATGTTTTATTGAATTCTATTTCCAGTCCTCTTGTGTTCTTTCTCAGCAACCAAACAGAAATCACATGTAGCATTACGCAAAATTGAAATTAAACAAAAAATAATAATAATAATAATAATAATAATAATAATAAATGCATAAACCAATTCAATTGGATCGTATCATACCGGATTTTTGTTAAGAGATCGAAGATCTGCATCATCTTTGACCTCGAAAGGCTCGTCGTCGAGAATCTCTCCCTCCTCTACATCATCAACAGGGAGATGATTGATCTTCACGGAATCAACGGTTTCAGCATCGAATTGAATCTCTTCTTCGTCGCGTTTTTTGCTGCTGTGGTGGCGGTGACGGTGGCGGTGTTTGTGACGTTTGGAGGATTTGTCGTGGTCATCGGGAGAAGGTGATCGGCGATGCTTGCGTCGAGACTCGGTGGGCATGATTGATTGGATAGAAAATTAGGGTTAGGGTTTGTTTAGGTTTTTGCGGTTAATTGGTTGAATTAATACGATACGATAGAACAAACAGCGCACGGTTAGTTATGGCACGCACGGAGGTTCGTTCTGTATTGGATGGATTAGATTTTAGATTCAGAAGACTATATCTAACTTTAATCCCACGTGCCTTACAAGCGTGTCAATGAGCCTATTGGATTGGGGTTTTAAAAAAAAAAAAATTGAAGATTTTAAAACATTTTGTAGTATTGTATTGATTTTAAATATTTTTTACAGTTAAATTTTCAGATTTAGATTTAGATTTTTAATACAGATTTTTTTTTATATATTTTAAGATTGATTTTTAGCAAAAGAAACAAAGCTTTGAGATTAAGTAAATAAGATGATAAATATATTTTAAGATTTGAAAAGAGAGAAATAAAATTGATACCCGTTGTAACTTTTTTCAATAACAAAGTGACTCTTGCATATAAAAAACAATAACAAAATTTACCTAGATGTTAAGTGGCGATAGTTAACTAAGTGGTAAGTGGCGATGGCTTAATGTGTAACCTCGAATATTAAGATTGAATCCATGCAATGATGATTGTAGCGTTGTTTTAATCAACAGATTTTTCTCCTTCCACAATTTAAAAAGAAAAAAACAATAACATCGTTTTTATACAACAATATGGCATGCACAAGATATTAAGCTACTATGCAGATAGAAAGAGAATTAGGGTTGTTAACGATGCGTCGTAACATGGTTTAGTATTTATGGGTAAAGATTTAATGAATTAGGGTTTTGTCTGTTATCTATCTTGATCACATAAATAGGGTACCGACAAGCATCCCTGTCGTGGCCTACTATGTCCATTCAAGTGAAAAGGTTATTGATACGCTCCCTCCTCGTGCATATTGTAATTTGTTATCTTTATTTGAGTATGGCATGCACGTGCATAATGTTCGTAGCCTTGTATGACTTGGTTTATCTCAGTTGTAGGGTCATATGTCTTGCACATAGGCATGTGGACGTTATGTGATAAGGGTCGAGCAGGCGTATCAAGGATACGTCGATTCGTGATGTAAATATTGTTTATTATTGTGTAAACAATATAAGAATAAATGTTTGAAGTGAATCTTAAAAACTAATGTTTGTACAACACAAAAAAAAAAACTAACACAGGCAATGATTAACGACACTTGGAGGTGATGAACGGTGATAAGAAGATTGTGAAACCGAAAAGAGAGAAAATAAAAATAACTTGACATATGACAATGAGAGGCAGTGAAGACCTTAATGGGGTTGTCTGGTTGAAAAAAGAAAATATAATAAAAATTTGTGAAAGTATGAGAAAGCCTTTGTTGAAG
>Ga0315913_1007767_pt1 | contig 12809 bp, 9 predicted proteins | sample MpolsnodulesMG_FD_207736 | JGI IMG/M metagenome (GOLD analysis project Ga0315913, IMG submission 207736) | Medicago polymorpha root nodule microbial communities from Los Angeles, California, United States - small nodules | ecosystem: Host-associated > Plants > Roots > Nodule | place: USA... | reverse complement strand
GGTCAGGGACCTTTTTCAAACAAAAAATATTTTACAGGGATGTAATTCAAATTTTTTTTTCACAGGGACGAAAATCAAAACTGGCCCAAATTACAGGGACGATTATCATATTTAAGCCTACATTTTAACACACACTTTTCAACACACTCTCTTTGATTGATTAAAATTCATGTGGGATCCACCAAATTTATATGGGACCCACATGATTTGGTGGGACCCATGTGACTTTTAACCAATCAAAGAGAGTGTGTTAGAATGTGTGTTGATAGCATTCCTCATAGTGGCAAAGGACGACATTATCAAAGTTCATCAAACTCTTGACAAGATCTGCACTCAAATATTTCTGATGATATGCGCCTCTTAAACAATTTACAAAGCAATAAAGGTAGTACTTTGATTCTTTATATATTTTAAGATAACACTTTTTATATTTTTAAAGAGTTGACAACACAAACTCCAATGTAATATTTACTACACCCAAAAAATAAAAATAAAAACATTTTTAACGAATAATCAAGATTTAGTTGTTTCTTTGTCAAAAAAAAAAAGTTGTTTCTAAATTCAAAAAATAAAAACAAAAACATCTGGCGGGTACGAATGTTATATATGCTTTAGGGTTCCCTCAAAAAATATATATGCTTTAGGGTTGGTTCCAATAAGACTCTTTGATGTTGTTTTTAATTGCTTTTGCCTTTTTTCTCTCTTGTTCTTGGTACCTCTTCTCCACATATCCATCTTAAAAGATGAATGTCAAGTCACTACACTAATTGATAAAAAAAAAATCAATTAGTATTATTAAGAAGAAACAGCACGAAAGACCAAAATTAATCGCTTTCAAGCTAGAAATTAATATGCCACCTTCTATTAAACACACTTCAATAGCATGCATGCCACCAAAATGCTTCCCTGTTCCTAAAATGAATGCCACCACAAAACTTGAAGCTTTGAAAGAAATTATATCATTTGGTATTTTTTTTTTGAAGGTGGTATTTCTTTTTCTTTTCATTACTATAATCTAAATTAAAAATGAATTAGGATTAATTAAGATTTGATTCGATGAGGTTCGTTTAAGGATTATATTAGAATTGATTTAATAATTAAATAAGAATTAGATCAAATCCAATTTGAGTTGAATTAAAGTTATGTAAATTCAATTATTGAATAAAAGTTAAATATCATACGGTAAATTTGAAAAGAAAAAAAAAAACTACACCAAAACCTAATATATAGATACAGATAACAATATACTCTTGTTACTTTATGGTGATTTGGATTTAGAACCAATACATTTTCTTCATATTTTTACTCGAATTTGTGATACTACTAGTTTGAAGACTATAGAAATGAATCACATTAGTCATTTTTAATCAAGGACTAATATTATTGCTTTAGGACTATAATATGATTTTTGCAAGAGCTTTAACTTACATTTTAGACTGTGTGATATATGGACTATGATGTGAAACTTCTAATGAATGTTTACTCTTTATAGATTTTTGAGTGACCCAATTGTAGAAGTTGGAGTTATGATCTAATAAAGAACCATTGGCATTCAAGACCTTACCTTCAACTGTATACAGACACATAACATTAATGAACCGTGCCATACTATCTCCTCCCCTCCCCTTCCTCACCGACTCTCTAACCATAAGTACCAAATCAATTTATAGCATGTCATGAAGAAGCCAAATTAATTTAATTTATACCAGTGCTCTCTGGTTTTGTTTTGTTGTGCTACATATGTATAGTAGTTCAAATGTTGTTGCAAAAGGCATAGAAAGTATTCACATGTTTGACAAACATGATGATTAAAATTTCACATGTAATCTAATATCTTGCTCTTATATTATAAATCCGTTTAGTTTTTTTGACACATAATTTACTATCTCTATTCTTTTCAGTAAGCAAATTATTTTTCCTATTTTAATTTCACTTGTGTGTTAATTTTATTGAAGTTGTATTAGATTATCACATTGCCAATGTTTTCGGGAAGTGCGATGTATATATGTGTTAGGATAGTGACGTCTTACGAGCTAGTTAATGAGAGTGAGATCTAAGTTAATTAAGCATGATATCAAAGTCGGATTTTGTAGAGCATCTGGAATTGAAGTTGTATTAGATCATCGCATTGCCAATATGTGTTCGGGGTGTGCCATGAATATATGTGTTAGGATAGTGATGTCTTACGAGCTAGTTAATGAGAGTGAGATCTAAGTTAATTTAGCATGATATCAAAGTCGGACTGAAAAATGGACGCAAGCCCACACTAAGTGTGATGGTAGGCATTAAGGTAGTATTTTGAATCTCACATTATCATAGTTTCTCGTTGTGCAATTTACATGCATGTTTCACCACACTCATATTACGAACTAACTTTTCCGAGTGAAACCTAAGTTCATTTAACACATTTTGTGTATTGATGTTCTTAAATTACCCTATAGCTAATAATATATTTTGATTCTCACATTATCAATGTTCCTGGTTGTAAATTGTACGTGTATGTTTGACACGCTCATATTACGAAATAGCTTTTGAGACTGAGATCCAAATTCACTTGAAACTGATTATATATTGATGTTCTTAAATTACCCTTTAGCTAATAATAGCGGTATTAATTATAGTTAAATCTAGAATTACAAAATACTACCATATTAACACTTTTTGAACGGACAAAATACCATATTAACATTAAGTTGATATATATTTGGAATATGTAGTAATTTGGCAATGAGCTTATATTGAGAGACAAAATAAAATCTAAAGTGTTGGAGGGAGTAGTTTACAACACCAAGTTCCGTTAAAGGTTTAGTCGACAAAGGACAAATTATGTATAAAAAAAGAGATTAACTTTAATTAATAATACAGTAAGCAATTTCCTTTAATTTTTTTAATGTAATAAAAAAATAATTGAATTCTTCAAAATATCTTTATAAAAACTTGTCTTATAAGAACAAAAATAGGTAATTATAATATGAAATATAAATTAATTGAATGATGCTTTTAGAATAGTATAATTATTTTATTTTTTATTTTTGTAAAAAAGGACATTCTTCAGAACACGTGACTCTCTTAGGTCAATAACCTGGGAAGTGTTTGGGTGGGATATTTGGTTGTTTACGCAAGAATGATGAAGCGTTGGGATAAAAAGCTCTCGTCAGATGAATAAAGCTTTTTTTTTTTATGAAGATGTTTTGGAACATGATAAGCTATTTACATGTAATTTTATAAGCACTTTAAAAAAATGTAATTTTATTTGCATGTTTTTTGACAAATAATTTGATATGTATGTTGAAAAATAATTTGGATTGTCAACACTTGTTTTTAATTGTTTTAACATCTTTTTCTTCACATTTTCAACCGGCCCCTCCTGGAAAAAAGTACTTCAGATGTGGGAAAGTGTACTAGTCCATTGTTGAAACTACGTACCCCTCAAGTTATACATTACCAGAAATAAACAATAGCACACTAATCAGGAATATAATGTTTTTTCCTTAAAAAAAAAGAGAATATAATGTTTTTTTAGTTATTTATTTATGTCATGAAAGATATAATTATATTGATCAAACAACCCTATTCAGTATTTAAAATAATGAAATTAGTTCATTAAAATTTACTTATATTTAAGTTCAACTACTTTTTCCAAGCTTATATATATACTCAAGTAAAAATTGCATACATCCATAGGCTAATCGATATAAAGAAGCTTAGTGTAGTGCATGAGTTTGTGTACTATGAAACATTAGCCACTTGGACAACACGTCATAGTAATAAATAACTAAAGACCAACACCAATTTCGACCTTTCATGTCTTAAAATATTTCAACTACTATATAACCACCTAAAACACATCAAAACATTTTGCTCACAACTACTGGAGAGAAAGAGTTGAGAAAATCACTCTTGTTTGAATATGGTCTCACTTCACAAAGCACTAGCCATGAGTCCAAAAAAAGAATCTCCTACAGATTTTGATGCTTCACAAAAGAAGAGAAAATGGGAAGAATCACTTTCTGATCAAGAATTCTTTAAGGATCTAACACATGATCTAGGTAAAAGAAAATCCATCTTTGATATAGAACTTCACCTCAAAACACCTTTGCCTTCGGATAAATGGCAACAATTCCTCACTGTTCAGGTATATAATATATCTCCGTCCCTTTTTATAAGCACATTTTCGCACTCTAGTTTTTAATTAGAACCGAGGTTAATATATTTCATTTTGACTTGTTTAAAACAAATTAGAGCCGAAATATTATGTTTTTTTTACTTGTATGTTGTGAAATAATTTAATTGATACATATTTAAATTTTCTCATGCAGTCAGGGCAAATACAATTATGTAACACAAAGATGAATATGAAAACACAAGAATCAAAAAGAGAGTACCCTTTACCTGAAAAATCATCTCTAGGTCATTTAAGCTTAGACCTTGAGCTTAATTTAACATGTGAAACATTGAAGAAAAAAGAAGAAAGTTATTTTGAAAAGAAGAATAATCTAGTGAATGAATCAATTAGCAAGAATAAAAAGGATTCTTCATCATGGTTATCATCATCATCAGATGGTGATGATTACAAAGAAATGATTGCAACAGTTTGTATGAAGTGTCACATGTTGGTAATGCTTTGCAAATCCTCTCCTTCTTGTCCTAATTGCAAATTCATGCATCCACCACCAGATCAGAACCCTTCCAAATTTTTGAAGAGAACAAGGTTTAGTTTCTTGACATAATCAAGAACAATCACTTCTAATTGGTCCAATAAATAAGTCTATGTGATCTTTTATTTTATATTTTTAGATTATTATTATTATATATTTCAAACAAAAGGGTAGTGTTTAATCTACCTCTAAGGAGTTGTAATTTGACTGGTAGAATGTCAATGTGTGACTTATTAGAAACTAACCTTGTGTATCATAATCATCATATTTATGTATATATAAGAGTGTGGTTCTTGTTCATCCTAAATTTATGTATGTTCTTAACTCAGTAGTATGTTTCTTAAAGTTGTAAGGAAATGTTGTGTATTACTATGATTTTATTTTCCAGTATAGTGAGAGCAAAGTTTCAATATTCTGCAGGGTCCTTTATCTTCAATCTCGTAAACTAATTAAGTTTTCTTTAATATGTAATATATAAATAAATTTAGTGTGAAATATATATTATAATAGCTAAAGTCTGTGGAGAAATTAGATGCAACACATGTTAATAAAAACATATACTAATTATCATTCATTTTGTTCCCTGTCCTACAATAGAATAAAGTTAATTGAATTTCATGTCAAATTAAAGACATGAATTTCACTAAATGAGAGATTTAGCTAGAAAAAACTATCAACAAAATATTGAGAAAATTAATTTTAAAAAAATACTGAGAAAATTAATGTTTCTGTAAAATGGTACTACTGCAGTATCTACTCATATTGATATGACAGCATAATCAAATGTAAATACTACAAAACTATGTTCCCAATATTTGAAGAAAAATGTTGAGAGTGTGATTATGGTAATCCTTACGTTTAAAATTAGCCAATCTATGTACTACTAGTATTTCTAAAGACCAAGATGATCACTTCACCGCAAAGTTGAGAAAAGACTTATAATAATGAACGCAAATGAAGATCGAAAAAATATGGCAATTGCATTAATTAGGTTACGTCGGTTATAGTACATTTCCATTCACATTAAATGCTTTATTGAGCGTTAAGGTGTTGCGTCATGTTCATTTATACGTTTTCTTGCTCCATAAATTCGAGAGGGTGAAGCAATAAATAGATAAACCTTACTACAAATTTCCACATTAAATAGCCATAATTTATAAGCTTCTATGTTACACAATTGTGGAAAAAGCTTATCTAAATGTAGGATCGTCAGAGTAGTAGCAAGTAGAAAGCCTATCATGATCGTATTAATTAATTCATGAATTCAAAAATTTCAATGTGATACTAGTGCACTATTGATTTTGTTCACCTTAGAATAGTTTTATTCATAAAATTCATAAACTCTTTTTAGGATGTATGAACTACCAAGGCAGCTACATTTATTGGATGCTTCATCCTCTGTGGTGACGGGTAAATTTATGCTGCAGTTAGGCATCATTTTCTCTAGAATTGCTTTTTCTTTGGGCCAAGGGAGTAATTAATTAGGAGCTACTGTACTAATTAATTAATGTTGCTTCAAACATGTGGGGCGACTCTAGATCAGTTAGGCATCATTGCTGGTGTTGGTTTCTAGTTGGAAGATCGTTCTTGCAACAAATTCAATCAAGGAAAACTATGTAGGTTTAGGATGTAAACATTCAATTTAATTTTATTAGATTTTGTTCTTGTTTTTACTTTCTTTCCAACTATTAGTTTCAATATAGATTCTTAACATATTCTTTCTTATGAAAGCTCTCTACAGTTGAAAATTCGAGTGTGAATGGTTAATCTCATATTGATTATTAATGTTATATGAAAGACATATAGTATATAAGAGGAATGATTCTTACTTAATGTTTCAATGAAAATATCTAGTTCTCTTGGTGGTTGTTGTTTACGGCTCTCCTTCACTCCCAACAAGTAGTATCAAGTCATGGTTCGACCTAACAAAGGAGCAAGAGTACGTTCAATTGCAACAAATTTTAGTAGAGTGAATGTTTTCGGATATCGCGGCATGTTAGGTTAGTTAGTAATAGTGGTTCAAATATAGTGATGATGTGTGAGACTCATACTTGAGGAGGAATTTGTTGAAATTATATTTTATAAGCTAAATTGCACTTTTCGTCCCCTAAGTTTCAAAATGTTGCAATTTTGGCCCCCTATTAAAAAAATGACAATTTTGGCCCCTTTCGTCCCAAAATGCTAAAAAGACGTCACATCTCCCAAAATAGGGGCCATAATCGCAACTTTTTTAGAAGATAAGGAGTCAAAGATCATATTTCCCTTATGTTAGTGGGTCAAAATAGCATATTCCCTTAAACATAGGAGGTCACTTTTGTCATTTTTTTCATAGGGGACCGAAATCACAACTTTTAAAAACTTAAGGATTGAAAAATGCAATTTAGCCTTTAAAAAAGATCATTAACTAATGTTTCCACTATAATACTTGTTTTTTTTTAAGGAACTATAATACATATTGTTGATAGCATAAAATTTAATTAAAATATATTAGTAAATAAATAAGTAATGGATTTGAAAAACAAAAGATGATCTTATATAAGGGCAAAATAATTTTTCAAAAGAGTTTTTTTTTTAACATTCTCAAAAGATGATCTTATATATTTTGTAGTTTGTACAGTATTTTGACTATTTGTTGTTTCTGACATTTTGGTGTGTTGTTTTTAGCACATCTTGTGTGGAAACATTGTAACCTTGTTAATATATTATTCTTTGGCCTTTTTAAATAAATAAAAAATTCTCAAAAGAGTTTTATATCTAGGGCGGAGGAAGTTATATCTATTATAAGTTTAAGTAAATTAAGGAAAATTGGACAAAAATTATGTTACTATCTACTCATTTTTCCAGTCAAAAAAATTTACTCAATTTAGAGGTGTGAAGTCGACAATGACCCTCCAAAATAAAATATAAGCAAAAATAACTCATTTTTTAAAAGAATAAGGAAAAAAAAGTTAAGGACTTCTCTCATATTTAACTTAACTTTTATATTTTCAATGACTAGATTTATAAGTCATTGCGGAGAGTAGTATGATAGACTTGATTTTTTTTTATTAAAAATGCATAGATTAAATCAAATTCACTTTTAATATGTTTAATTGACCATATTTGCTTATAATTTATTCAACATGGATTACTTAATTTTTCCCTCACAAGCCGCCACATCTCTCTAAAAAAACAGAACTGTCGCTTACACCTTTTTCCACCCCAATCAAAACCCTCATTCTACAAGATGTAGCCGGCCAGGGTGGTGGTGCGACGAGTGACACCAATCCTCCGCACCACCTCTAAACGCCAGATCTGTCGGCGCTGACGTTAAGATTGTTGTTCTCCGATGGTCTTGTATTTTTTGGTTGTTTTTGTTCCTCTTCAAAACGACGGTGACTTTTTTCGTTTTGAACTGTTGAGTGTTCTATTTTCTGTTGGTGTGTTGCGTTGGAGTAGGTCACAGTTTTGGCGGTGATATGAGGTTAAGGTGGTGATGACGTGGTGGTTTTGCAGTGGTGGTGACGATGTTATTTTGGTGGATCGGTGGAGAGAGGAGTCCGACTTGCGGTGGTGGATCTAGAATCTGCGGTGTGGTGGTGGATTTGTGTGGTAGTGGTGTTTGTGTGGTGGTGGTTATGAAGTGGTGGTAGAGAACATCGAAAACGCCGCAGTTGCTTTTGTTGTTGTCTTCGTGGTGGTTGTGTGGTGGCTAGGGGTGTGTGGTGGTGGCTGATGGGATGGTCAGTGGGGTTTATTGGTTTTCGTGGTGTCTGGTGTTGGTTTTTGGTGAGGATTAATGGTGGTTTTTTGGTGGTTAATGGTAGTTTTTGGTGGTGGTGGCGGTGGTGGCGGTGGTGGTGGTGGTTATGCTTTTTGTGGGTTTTCTTCTATGAGTTTGTTGTTGGTGGGGTTTTCAAATACACGGATGTTAGATGGTGTGGCTTGTTTAAGGTTCGGTTACATGAGTTTTTGGTAGGTTTGATGGTTATTTTGGAGAGGTTTTTTAATGGTTTGGCACAAGATTTGTTTCTGCTATTGCGGAGGCGTTTGAACTTTGGTTTTTGGAGATGACTTCTTGGTTTGTTGTTTAGTTTTTAATGGTTTCGAGGGCCCTCAGTGGATGATGTTTTTGGTTTACTTATAAAAGTTTGTATTTGATACATGAATGTGTGTTTGAGTGTTCCGCGTATATACAGACATTTTTCCTTTGTATGTTACTCTTTAAGTCTCCTAGCTTAACATTCCTTGTGTTTGCTAGAATTTTGTGTTTTAAATAAATTTCATTTTAGATTCTTAAAAAAATAAAATTCCCTCACCTTTTCTCTCTCCTCTACCTTTGGGTTTTATATCTTTGCAAGTAAGTTAAGATGATTGAGGCAACATGTGGATCTTATCCGTATTAGTACAAAATAATAGTGTTTAGTTGGATAGGCATGTTTTGATAAAGTGAACTCTATTGTTCAAGAAGAGAGAAATAGTGTGTGTCTCCCGTGACTAATAAACATAATTAAGAGTTTTGTTTAACTTGATCGTAGGAGAAAGAATATTCTCGTTTTGTTTAATTTTTTGAATTATTTAATTATGTAAACTATGTTTATAAAAAAAACATATTAAGCAAAAAAAATGTATATCAATCTAATTTTTTTTGACGAAATTAATCGCCAAAATTTATAATTAGAACATAGAATTGATCTGGGGCTGACATAGAAATAAAAGATTATAATTAACGAATTAGTTAGGACTGCACGAAAATACAATAAATTAATTAGGCAAGTTGTCCACTAGTCCATATATCTTGTTTAAACAAATAAACCTAAACTTTCCTCATGAGAATAGCCCTATGAAGTCTCTATCATTCTATATTTTAATTATGTCATGTTAAAAGAGCATTATCGTTTGTTAATCTCTCATTTCATTTTAATAGTCAAACTCTCATACCTTAAACCACTAATTATACATAAACTCAAAGGCAACTTCCTTCCAACCCACACCTCATCACGTTTTACTTTTTCTTCTTTTTCTAGGATCGTAAGACAATTTAACCACAACATGTGTAATTTGGAAAATATGTTCAAAGTAAAATGATTTTTTTTTTTTAAAGAAAAGTAAAATGAAATTGATGACTCTATTTGACCTAATTGAATGAAATAATGTTTCACCTAGTCCAAATTTACCATTACTAAACAAAGTTTAGAAAACTTTCCTTTTTTACCGAAGAAAACTTCCCTTAATATTGATAATGTGAAACTTGAATACAACTTTAACATTTAGTTTCACGTCTAATGTGGCTCTTGAGTCCAATTCTCGGATTAACATCCTTAATTTGTCTATGATATCATGTTATACCAATTTTAATACTAACCCTACAGATTAACTTATAATTCCCTAAAAAAAAAAACTTATAAGATAAGTCGTATTCAACCATATTTATTACATCAAACAACTAAAAAATCAAGACAATGTAAAACTCGAATTACAACTTCAATATATTGTGACATATTCAAAATTGCTCATAGAGATGGAGTCATGTAATTATTCTTAAAATTAAGATGGAAAATAGTTGAAAGGGAAAAATGCAAATGAAATAAATGTGAGTAAGGTTAAGGACGCGTGGTTCCCCGTGACTCCAAACTGCTTATATACTCTCTTCTCTTTCTTTCTCCTCATTTCATTTCGTACCATACACCAATCAATCTTCTTCTTCTTCTTCATTCAATTCATTCCTCTGTTCAATATTCAAACAATTTCAAATGGATTCATTCGAACCAAACACAGATTCAACTCATTCAAACACATCACAAGAATCCAATCACAAGAAACGCCGCAAAATCGATAACCTCACCACCGATCAAAACTCCATCAATCTCATGCCATGGAGATCCCAATCTGACCAAAACACCTACTCCAAAAAACTCATCCAAGCACTCCTCCGTATAAATTCCCCGGAAACAACCAAACCTGCCGCCCGTCAAGTCCGTCAAACCGCCGATCGAGTCCTCGCCGCAACCGCCAAAGGAAGAACACGCTGGAGCCGCGCGATTCTCGGAAAATGGAAGAAACTCAGAAGACATCACAAAAAAGTCAAGAAAGCTTCCACCAACGGATTGAAGAAATCTTCCAACAACAACAACGGATTGAAGAGAGAGAGGATTCAACTGTTACCGGCTTTGCAGAAGAAAACACGCGTTCTCGGCCGATTAGTTCCCGGTTGCCGGAAAGTTCCGTTACCGAATCTTCTAGAAGAAGCTACTGATTATATTTCTGCTTTGGAGATGCAAGTGCGTGCGATGACAGCTCTTGCTGAGCTTCTCGCCGGTGGAACACCGGCGGGAATCGCCGGTCAGGTGTTGAGTTGACCTGCGCGCATTGTTTACTGCCTAGGCTATATTGCGCCAGGTGTTACTTGATTTTTTTTTCTTTTTATATTGTTTTTTTTTTTTATTATTGGTTTTTTCTTCATCAGATTCATGTATCTTATTATCGTGTACACTGTACATGCCATTTGCTTAATCCTCTCTTTATGTTCCACTATCCTAACTTTTTTTTTATATATTTAATTTAATTCAATGTGAATATGCTACCTGTTTTGATTATTTTCTTAACTGCTTTTTGGAAGAAAAAAGACTTGTGATTTTTTCTTGATATTTTTAAAATTTGAGAAATCCTCCAAAAAAAAATTAGAAATCAATAAATTACATTTTAAGAACTTTATCTTTTTTAACCAAAATAATAATAACTCATAATGTAGAAATATTTTAATTTTTTTCACTTGATCTTTTGATTCTCGTAAAAAAAAACTAATAAGTTAGAAATCAACCTATAAATTCATAAAATCAGATTAATAATTGTTTTGGCCAATAATCAAATAGGATACTCTCATTTAATTAGACTTAAATTGAACTTGCAATTTCTCTACATTTGTATGATCGTATTGCACAAAAGTTGCAAATTGAAGCAGTTTCAAGGCATAAGAATACATTTTAAGTAGTTAAAGAAATAAATTTTATCTTGGAAATTGTATATTTCTTTGAAGTTTAAAAAGTATTCTTTTAAACGTAAATTCTAAGATAAATTTTTCGTGTTTAGTCTTTTTAGCATGTGTGCTTAAGGATTTAAGATATGGTCCATAAAATATCAACTAATAAAACCAAAATTGTCAGGTTGCACGTTATTTATCCGGTTTAAATTTGAGACTCATATTTATGTGTTTACGACTTCATCCATAAAACAAAACAAAAAATCTAACATATGATTAAATTTTCGTGGAATGTAACTATTTATCGGAAAAATTAGTCATGGTATGTTTTAGCTTTTATGAGCCCGTTTGTACCGACTAATTTTTGAGTTTATGAAAAATATCTTACACAAATAAATAAACTTTTATGTTAATTCATAAGTTTTTACTAAATAAATATACTTTCATGAGTTTATGAAAAATATATTTGATTTGACAAGTTTTGTCACATAATTAGTGGTGAAAAAATATACTTTTGTCCAGAAATATTAATTTATGGGAAAAAGAAATTATCTTTTATCTGTACTTTTAAATAATTTTGCTAGTTTTTTTCGAAGAAAAAAAAAGTACTTTTGTTGTTGGAAAAAGTTTCTCCCATAAATTATCATCGATGGAAATAAAATTAAGGCTTAAATGCATTTCTAGTCCCTCTATTCTACCTTTGTTAAAATTTTAGCCCCTTCTAAAACCAGTTTTTTGATCCTATTATATATTTCTTGGATTTTTATAGTCTCCTAACTATTTAACAAGGTGACATTGATGTGGCATAGTTGTGTTGCGTTTTTAATTTTCCATGACAATTATAGTGTGATTATTTTATATAACTAATAAAAACTAATTGATTCCTTGTTAAAAAAGAAATAAACTAAAACATAAAAATGAATTCAATTAGATTGAGGAACCCAAATTAATAATTTTTTATAAAGTATAGAAATATTAAAAAAAAAATAAGAAACAAATTGTATAACCATTTTTCATCACTGTCATCCTCCTCCTTCATCTTCATAAATCTTCACTATCATCATTCTCATTCCTTCTTCTCATTGTAGAACTTCATAAACGAACCCATAACTTTAAATTTATAAAAAAAATGCTTCAAACTTATAATACACCGTCAATAAAATAAAAACCCAAAATATCAAGCCTCGGTCTAG
>Ga0315913_1007766_pt1 | contig 12810 bp, 9 predicted proteins | sample MpolsnodulesMG_FD_207736 | JGI IMG/M metagenome (GOLD analysis project Ga0315913, IMG submission 207736) | Medicago polymorpha root nodule microbial communities from Los Angeles, California, United States - small nodules | ecosystem: Host-associated > Plants > Roots > Nodule | place: USA... | reverse complement strand
CTGCATAATATTTGCTACAAGTTAGAATATTTATTTGCTAAACTTTATAGGCTGCTTTGTTAAGATAATGAATTAATGATAATTGTATTGTCAAGTACTCTATTTGGGAACTCTGTTTTATAAATGTAAAACAGTAGTTTGTATTTTTGATGATGAGTTTTATTTTTTTTTTATCACAAAAGTTTACACTTTCTTTTTTAAGCAAGTAAACTAAAATATCCTTTGTTTATTTGGTTTCACTGTCTATGGGAATTGCTTCAGTGTGATACTATTTAACAACCATGAGAATTGCTTCCGTATGCACTTTTTGTAGTTATAACAAACTTCAGGGAAATCTTGGATTTGAGGAAAACATGAGTAGTAAAGTTAAGAACCGTATGAAAAGCACCTTAGGAAATGAACCTAAGTTTTGTTGATGTCAAATATACCTTTACAAATTTTTGCTTATACTTGGTTAATGCTAGGGAAATTGGCTTTCCTTGACAAGTTTATCGGGTGTTTCATCTTTTTATGGGGACATGACTGATACGTGATAGCTCAACTTTTGTATTCAATCTATTTGTCTCTTGGGAAAATAATGCATAGAATGTGATTCTACTTTTCATATTGTTAGTTTCTGATCCCTGATGCTGAAATTGTTGCAGGTGACCATGATCTTTCCGATAGTTGAATTGGGGGAATCGATTAGAATTACTAAACATTTTCCCTTCAAGGCATGACTCTCCGACCACGCTTCACTTCTAGACGAAAATTTCCCAAAAAGTTCCTTTGTATCTTACTTTTGTTACTTGTGGCAATTTGTGTAATAGGAATTTTTATCCATGGCCAAAAGGTTTCCTATTTCTTCCGACCACTTTGGGACAACCCCCCTGCCCCCTTTACAAGCATACCTCACTATTATGCAGAAAATGTCTCTATGGGCCACCTTTGCCACCTTCATGGCTGGTCCCTTCGCTCCCAACCCCGCCGCATTTACGATGCAATTATCTTCAGCAATGAGTTAGACTTGCTAGAGATTAGATGGCATGAACTTTATCCATACGTGTCAAAATTTGTGATCCTCGAGTCCAAAACCACGTTCACAGGCATTCCAAAACCTCTTTTCTTTGCCATAAACCAGGAAAGATTTGCATTTGCCAAACAAAAAGTTGTCCATGACTTGTATCCTGGTCGAGTTGCAGTCCATGGATCAAATGAGGACCCGTTTGTGCTCGAATCAAGACAACGTGGGGCCATGAATACATTGTTACGCCGTGCGGGGATTTCCAACGGTGATATTCTTCTAATGTCGGATACTGATGAAATTCCAAGTCCTCATACTTTGAAACTTCTTCAGTGGTGTGATGGAATTCCTCCCATAATGCATCTTGAGTTGAGAAACTACATGTATTCATTCGAGTTCCCCGTAGACTACAGCAGCTGGCGAGCCACAGCCCATGTCTACGGTCCCCGGTCTAATTACCGGCATTCACGCCAGACCGATGTAATCTTCTCAGATGCTGGATGGCATTGTAGTTTTTGCTTTCGGTATATTTCAGAGTTTGTTTTCAAAATGACTGCTTATAGCCACGCAGACCGTGTGAAACGGAGATCTTTCCTTAGTCATTCAAGAATTCAAGACCTTATTTGCAAGGGAGATGATCTCTTTGATATGCTGCCTGAAGAATACTCGTTTCAGGAGTTGATTAAAAAGATGGGGTCAATACCTCGTTCAGCTTCTGCGGTTCATCTTCCTGCTTACTTGATAGAAAATGCAGATAAATTTAAGTTCCTTCTTCCTGGAGGATGTTTAAGAAGACCAGAATGAGTGTTTTTTGTATTATATTTTTTTAGCTTTTAGCACGGTAACACGCAGCTTAGTTTTCTCCATTCTAGCTTCAGCATATAAAACTTAGCTTGAGATTTTGGTAGAATGTTACGTAATGTTAATTTTTTTCATTTTGTATAAATTGCATGAAAGTAACAGTTTTGATAGCTGTAAAACCCATCCCCTATACTCACTCTCTTATATACTTTCATGGATGAAAAGGAGAATGCATGAAATGTAACTCTCCTCAAGTATTATACAAAATACATCTAAATGATGCATTTTGGGTAAATGCATCATCATGCATGGATATATTGTGATTTTGGAGTAATACTTTCCATTTTTGGATAAATGCCATATCTAAGACTTGATAAAAACGCATTCGAAAGCTCATACACGTCAATAAAGTTACACAATGGAGTAAACAACACCTTTCATAAAATAAAATAAAAATTAAAAAAAAACAAATGACATATGATGCATGTTGTAGAACAACATAGTATAGTAAGATAGCAAGACGTGTCCATTAAGTTTCTTTTTGGCACATTCTTGACGAATCTAGTACCTCCAAATTAGAGATTTTTTTGGCGGTTAGTACTTAGTACCTTCATTGCCGGCCAAGCTTGGAATAGGAATTTTGCAACGTTGTAATTTGCCTCTTGACTTAAGTGTCGTTTTATAAACACAATATAGATTTACATCATCAATTTTAATAATTCCTTTTCAAAATTATAAACTACATTTAAAAATAATTTTTCAATATGACATAAAAAAATTATTAATAAGACTATTATTTTTTCTATCATGTGTGTTTCACGTGCCCTATTTTTTCCTCAAATGCCCTTTACTTGCAAATATAATATGAACGACGTTTCGGCAAATATTATTTGAAACTTTTTAATGCCCAAAATTGCAGAACAATATTGACATAATAATAAGAACGCATAATTGAAAATAACCAAAATTAGAAGAAACAAAAAAAGAATAGATCATATCTCCCCTAATGTTTGTTTTTTGGTAAATGTTAACTTATGCCCTTAAGGCACAAGTTAATGATTCAAATATAGAAATATTTTATTGGAAAGTGTGCATTGCATTTAATATTTAACTTTTTAATGAATTGAATGCACAAAATTTTAGAAAATATTTCTTCTTTTGGGTTTCTCAACATGTGTCCTAAGGGCACAAGTTAACATTACCCTTGTTTTTTTAATAGATCATATCTTTCATAATACATTTACATTAACATTGAAGTTTATTATACAAAATTATTAAAAACCTAATGTTAAACTTGTGGTGCGAGAAGATGGAAGGGGAATGAGGCTCGGTTAAGGTTTGTTTTCTTTCTATGATGAAAGAGACTTTGATGGTCAACCTTACACCTAGACAAATTGTGTAAATTTAGGGTGACACCATGTCATTTGACTATTCATACAATTCCTAAAATACTAGAGTAATCTTTTTGTATGAAAGGTTAACAGTGGAAACACATTGTAGAAAAAAACAGAAGGAGAGAATATGAGATAGAATGAGAATTTGTAAAGGATTGATGGGTATTTGTAGAAGAGATTTGTGAAGAATAGTGCACAGAGTGTAGCGGACGATAAATTACGTTAAAAAAACGTGGCAAAACTGGTCTGACTAGTTAATGAAACTTGTTTGATCAAAGAAAAATGTGTGCAATGAGTTTGCCTTCTTGGGCAAGTAACCATCCACACTTTGAATTGATTCGGATTATATAATTAGAACTCGTCCCAAAAATGTTTAGATTATATATATAATCCAAACTGGTTCAATAGTGTTAAAATTCATACTTTATAGTACATGTCAAACTAGTATTAGAGAATTGATTCGTAACTCATCCCAAAAATGTTTGGATTATATAATCCAAACCAGTTCAATATTGTTTTTAAGTTCGTACTTTATAGTATATTATAATATATGTCAAACTAGTATTAGAGTTTTGAGGCTTGTTAAAAAAAAAAGTATTAGAGTTTTGAGATTTTATTTTCTGAATTGTATATTAACAAAATTTGGGTAAACAGGAGCAAAGTTTTGTGTTTTCTAAAATTTTAAGAGATTCAAATTACATAATTTGAATGGGGATTTTTTTGAAATTTCGGAGTGTGCACAAAAAGAGAAGGTTGGGAAAAGAAATTCCCACACATAAATTTGTGGAAACCCACAAATTTTAACCAATAAATGTTGACGAGTATTAAACTAACATTATTCATAGTTGTAATAGACTATTCATAATTTCATAATAATCCTCCCTCCGTTTTTAAATACAAACAAAATTGACTTTTTAGGTTCATTCCATAAAACATACTTTTTTTACCACTGCTACTTCTGAAAGAACAAATCTATAAAATGAGATACGAATACATGAAACTAAGACATTTATTAAGTGTTCATTCCACATATTAAACTTCCACTTTTCGAGACTCCTCCACGATGAGCAATATTCGTTTATTTTGGTTTGGGAGTATATTGCATGAAAACTCGAAAAAGGCTTTAAATCTGAAATATGTATAAAGTTGAACAAAAAAAAATAGCTAATAAATATAACTAATGCTTCAGATTTTAAAAATACAAAGTGCAGCAACACCAAAATTTCCTTTTCATTTTTTAGCCGAACCCCAAAATTATATGTTGCATTTTTTTTCTTTTTCATTCCATTAATCTGCTAGTGTGCTGGTTTGTTACATCTTTTTACTATGATTTTTTTTTATATCTTTTTACTATGATTGGGTAAATAAGAAATAAAATAAGCAGTAATAAAACCTCACCGTTGTATAACACTACCAAAAAAATAAAAACCTCGCCGTTGTATAAGGAATAGTAGTATAAAGAGTAAGAATACGGATCCTAGACAGCCAAGCTTGTCTACCACACCCTCTACCGCATTAATTACAACCACCGGATCAATTCAACGGGTTAGATACTTGTTAGCATTCAATGGATCAATCCAATCCCATCAATGAAACAAAAGCAAGTTCACTCAATTGCAAACTTCGTTTTCTTTCTCCACAAAACTATACAAAATGCTAATTAACTCTATAGTGTTTGTTTCACTTTAACAAATGGTCTCTCCAACATGTCCAGTGATAATACTCCATCGATCACCAGCAGTCCAGACTGATTATCAGAAAGAAAATGTATTGTAAACATTATCAACAATAAAAAAGATGATAAATGTAGTTTTTGGTATGAGAAATTACCCTTTGAGGGTTGCTCAATCCAAGGCCCATTCATTACATTCAATATACTGCATGCCTCGCTATATTGCAGATCTGGTAACAACTTTGGGGTAAGTAAGAAACACCTGCATAAGATTAATTGTCACTTACGCGTTAGAAACAACCAAATGTGGGGGAACAAAGCACATTAGTGACTGGCAAACCGGCAAAGATCAGCCTTAATTTCCTAATGACAAGCAAAGCTATGGGCTTATTTGCCTCATGTATATTGCTCTTGTTGGTATTTCGTATAAATACTATGCATGCTAATAACCGGGTGTTTCTCTTCAAGCTAATCAAAAGTCTTAAAAAATGAAAGACAATCTTTGACTCACAGAATTAGGTATGTAACATGTATTCATCAAATTTTAATATTAATTTTTAAACGAAGGAATTGAAAAGTAATATTCATTAGTACTCACTGTGGTGTATTTGGTTTGCTTGCTGCTCTCACTAGTTGCTGAAACATCTTCCTTTCATTTATTGGATCCATTCCTGATAAAAAATATAAAAAAAAGGAGTCAATGAAGGTCTCTTACGTGCTGTCTACGGTTGAACCAGAAAGAATTTACTCTAAAGACTAACCAACCTTGGTTGATCTCATCAACAACTCTAAATGGGCAGTTTGTAAGATCTTGAAGAGAAACGAGATAAACAATAGTTGAAACTGATCGCTCCTGGAAAACCAAATTTAAAGGCTAATTAGCATGTGGGACAGGGGAAAGAATCAATGCACTGAGAAAAGAATCCTCTGTAGTACCCCTCCAGATTGATGATGGGCACTGAGAACTTCAAGCTGTCCATTTTCTCTGATAGAATAAAAAAAATACTGTAAGAAACATAAAGAGTGAAACAGGAGTGTAAGGTATGGGGGAATACATATTTTTAGTAAATTCCTTCGGCACCCTTTGCTTTTTTTTAGGGTAGGGGTACCCTTAAATAAAAGTAACATCACAATATAATTGATACATAAATACAATAAATTATAAATTATGAGGCACTTTATACCGAATTCAACTCTAATAGGTTGTGTTCGGCAAACCAATCTATGTAAACAAATATTATATAGCAACTTGTGTACAGTACACACAAATCTATGTATTCAAAGTTTTGTCCTTTGTTTCTAGCAGGTGTATTCGATTTGTCTTGCAGTACATTTTTTTTTCCGACCCTTGTTTTGTTGCCAGTTATGCAAACGAACTATTTACTGTTCAGTCTTGAGTCCTGTTTCCTGAGCTTGCTGGTTTTTTTTTTTTTTTTTGGAATTTCTCTTTTTAGAAGCTAGTTAAATTGTGGTTTTCTCATTAAAGATTTTCTGCTGGTTTTTTAATTCTTTTCTGAGATTGGTTTCACAGCAACAGATACAGATAGAACAGAGAAAGATATAGAAGGGGAAGGGACTTTGGCCGCCTAACGGCCCTGGAAAAGGAGCACTATGTACTGTCACATACCATTTGGCTTTTGTGCTGTACACATACAATTTGGTTTTTGTTCGAAAAGAGAGGCCTAAATTATGATGGGGATAAGGATGACGATAACAAATTCCTAGCAGTATATAGTTCAGATTATATTAATCACAACAGTCTGACAGAAATCAGCAAATGTGTAATAATCATTGTAGGTTGGGTTTCCCTCTAAACATTGAAGCTGACTGGTAACCAGAAGTTACATCAACTAATAATATGAATGAAAGGTGACCCTGTGAAAGCACATTCTTGAACACAGAATAAACAAAATAACTGGTACAGAATAACTGTCACCTGAATTTAACTTTTATATGTATTCCATATTGATCAAAGTCCGTATCATGCTCATCTGAGAAGTGTAGACACATTGGTGAGGATGGAAGCATAAGAAGACCAGACAAAATTAATTTCAATTACAGTCTGACAAACCTAGTAAAACTTCTCCAGCAACAGCCATCTGTTGAAAATTTTGACTAAAAGTTTCATTTATCTGGGCCACAAGGTTTCTCAATGTAGGGAGCCATTTTCCCTGCGGAAAAAACTTAAAGATTTGAGCTTATTTCCACAACCAGAAACACAAAAAAGGTCATGCAGATCAGGCACTATAAATCACATTATTTATGCATGGAAACAGGGTGGTTTTTGAAATAGCACTGAACTACTTTAGCTACATGCTAGCAACTCAGGACTTGAATACCAGCTCCCCCATCTTTATTAAGTTCTACAGATTATATCACAAAGAACTGGCAAGCTTAGTTAATAGGATGGATCAAATTATTTCCTGTAGTCAGTCCGTCAACCACATAGGTTCACCAATCCATTTTGGGCCTCGTACTACAAACATTATAAGTATATATGCAAGCATACACATGCTTTGGAAAACACCTAAAATAAATACATATTTGCTCTTCCTTGCCTTTATTATTTTACCATTCAAAACACTTTATAAAAAAGATGTGTATTTATTTAAATCTGCACGGATGAAACTCAACGAATAGATTATTAGGAAATTTTCAAATTTATAATTTTGTAGCCACATACATAATTGCAGAAGTGTTGTTTGGGGAAGATTAGTGAAAGTGGGTGTAGGAAATTTTCTAATAACAAAATCATTCACGAAAAAAACTGCTAAAACTAGAGAACGAAGGAAATTTTCTAAACTACTCCAAAAGATTAGTGAAAGTGGGTGTAGGGAAAGATGAGAGAATGCAGCAAATAAGAGCTAGCACTGTAAAGAAATGGGAAACTGTGCAGCAGTCTTAATTTTTCAGGTGCCACATGCTCAACTGCAGCCACTGTCCTCAATATTAAATAATAGTTTGGTCGAGATCGATTCAAAACTTGCAATTACAGATGCATTCTCTACATCATGGTATTCTAGTTATGTAAAGAAACACTTATCTGACCTTAATATTATCCAATTCAGCTAGACACCTTGTAGATTCCTTCTTGTCTGCATCAAGTTTTTTTGCAAGATCTTCTATCTGTAAAGTCACAGTAAATATAGATGGCACATGAAAATAACCCAGCGAAAACTACAACATTGAAGAGTACCTGTCTTTGACGAGCCTCATATTGTTCCAATATGTTACTATTGACAAAAAGGATTGAATTGGCTTGAGAAGTGGTATCTTGGATAGCTGCTTCCAACTCCTCAATTGTAGTAGGCATCTAAATGAAAAACCCAAATGTTGGGAAGAGTTCCCATTGACTTACAAGTTACATATATATTATATATGTAGAAACCATGGTAGATAAAATCACAATCTTAAAGATCACACTATTCTATGATTTTGGGATCCCTAGGCTATACCAACCATATGGAATGTGATCTGGTGATATTGTATGATCACACTACACAACCAAAAGCAGGTTGTTAAAATCAAATAACCAAACATTTTCTCCATCCTACAAGGTTTTAAACACTTCCAATCCTATTGACCAACATTTTTCTCCATCCTATAGGGACGGAGCTAGAATGGGGACACCCGCAGAGGCCATGGTCTCCCCTAAACTTTTTTAAAAAAAATGTATACGAGGGTGCTATTATATTTTTTGTCTGTATCTTCTTTTTTTGTCAACTTCATATGATATTGTATAATGGCCTTTTTTTTACTCAAGATATTGAGCCTTAAACCCGTAAGTTTCTACTATTAAAACCTTTCAAGCAAGTAAAATATAAAACAAGCATACGGATTAATTTATTAAAAATCTAATTTTTCTTATATTCTTTTTGAAGCAACGTTGCCGATTTGCAACCACGGATGTGCTTAAAGATGTCAAAATTCAGATGCTGTCCGTTATTTGTGAATTATGCAAAAAATTAGTTGAGACCCGTTAATCAAATTACTCCTCCCTAAGCTTAATTCCTAGCTCCATCCTTGTCATAATGATGCCTCAATTTACAATTTTTACTCCCATCCTTAGGTAGGATCTCAACTTTGACTACCTTCATAGAAACTGTCAAAGCACATTATATCATAGAAATTTTGTATTTCAGTGATGAAATGACACAACACTATTATTATTATTATTATTATTATTATTATTATTATTATTATTATTATTATTATTATTATTATTATTAATAATAATAATAATTCATGTCATGTATTCATGACATATCAGTACTAGTGTGTATTGCATAGGTAAAGTACTGTATTTTTAAAGACAACAGAATTCAATTGAATCAGACAGCCTTTGGTTGTCAATAACCCTCTCAACCATTCAGGGACTCTTTTCCAAATATTTTCCATTTGAGAACAGTTTTTTTATACTGAAACATGTTTGATAGCTCAAATTGTTCAGCAATAGACTTCTTAACAGCTACTCCCTCCGTCCCGGATTAACTGAGCCACTTGCTCATTTCACACATATTAAGATAAATGTATAAATAAAGGAGAGAGAAAAATGGTTTTAAGTGTTCTTGTTAAGTATTGGTGCATTCTCCACTATCATAAATGCAAAGTGGAATATATTGAATTGGGAGTGATGAAAGTAGTATTAATTAGAGTTATAAAGGGAAAAAAGTAATTAATGTTGTACTGAAAAGTGAAATGGCTCAGTTATTTTGGGACACTTTTTTTATGTAAATGGCTCAGTTATTATGGGACGGAGGGAGTAATTAATTTGCAAGTAATATACATGCATAATTACCCCCACAATAATGTTTTTATTTTACTTTTGTCACGGTCCTCTAAGGTGTTTTGGTAATAGAAGATGAGTTTGCGTTCATATAGTTTTTCACCGTATCAAGTTCAAAGTCATCAAGCATGCAAACGACAAAATATATTCTCAACTGGAAGCACTGCCATCTGGACAGGAATGGTGATTGCGACATAAAAATTTAAAACAAGAAAAGGAATATAAATGTATAAGATAGGTTAGCCTTGAGTAGCTTGTATCTAGGGTTAATCTTGTAATAGAGCCAGCTATTCACAGCTGGCATCTGTACTGGCATGTGCCAGTTTAGATTCAGGTTAACCTGCTATAGCAGGTAACCTCTCAGGCTCATATATAAAGCCTCTTGAACTGTTCCTATTCATTCAATGAAAAACAGAATTTGAGATTAAGAAGTTAGTTACAATGCTCTCAGTTTCTCTATAATTTTACATGGTATCAGAGCTTGTCGAATTCAAGGGCCACCTACCGATTCACGCACCAAGCCCAAAGAGTGCTGGGCGTGACGGGGGTGTATTGGGAAAAACCCAAGTCCCACATCAGATAGATGAGACTCTTGATGAGAGTTTATAAAGAGGAGGCACTCCTCACTTCACTAATGACTTGTTGCTGAATAGCTTTATAAGATTAACTCTCAACCTGTTGTATTTGTTAAAATTAAGAATCTTAAGATATTCCTTTAATTGTACAACTTTCTAGATTGGTTGCTATTACCCCTACAATATACAACTTCCTAGCCTAGTGCTTACTTATTAAGCAGTTAATGCATTTATTGTCAAACCAATATAAATACAAGTGTTGTGATCTCAGTATTTACACAGAATTCACACAACTAACATACAAATTCTATAGTATTCATTAATCTGTACAAAGGAAATCCCCTGATCATAGCAATATTTACATTACGAAAATCAGAGTGTTAGATGTCAGTCATTAGCCCATATAATTCAATTCTAGCTTGTATTTCATATGAAAAATATTGAGAACTATTCTCTATCTTAACTAGCAAGTTTTATTTTCTGTCAAAATAGTATGCAGATTGTATCAAATTTAAACTTTTCAAAAGCCGTTAAAAGCTAATTTTAATCTGCATGTAATGTACGAATTTAAACTTTTCAAAAGCCGTTAAAAGCTAATTTTAATCTGCATGTAATGTACTATATTGTCAATTAAAATGTATGACTGGTGTCAAAATCAAACAGCTATTTAAAACAGTTAAGCTTATGTAGAGCAGTGGAATTTTACAGACACATGGAAAAGAAAACTCGCCTTTATAAGGGATTCAACACCTGGATTTCGTATGTCACAAAGCCAATCCCAACATTGATCTGACCCGAGAGACGTATCACATAGTCTAAAATTGCCTAATGTTCCATCAATAGAAAGAGAACTTGGGTGAACCTTCATAAGAGAAATAAACAATTTTAGATTTTGCAGATATGACAACAAATGGAAAGAAAAAAAAACTATGCTTCCAGAGCAACAATTACTGGAAAAGAATAATTTTAAAAAAGATATGAAACAAATTATGAATAGAAAGCCGAAGGAGAGAGGAAGGCGATAAGACCAACTATTAGAAAGTAAGTCATTACCTTAAGATCCATCAGGAAACTTTCTTGTACTAACTTGGCAAGTTGAGAACCATCCTCCTTGTTAAGAAAAATAGTTACACTGTCCATATTCATGTTCAAATGAAATACTACACGTTCTTTACCAAATCCTAATAATCCTCTAACGCGGCCCTTTTCATCAGTCCTTTCCTTTACTAAAGGTCTCTCTGGAGAAGTTTTCAAAGTGTCTGCATCACTTGTCACTTTATTTCCTGAGCTTATATCCAAGCCAAAACTTATCAATGCAACAATTGTGGGTCGGTTGCAAAAAAATTCCAGCTTGGACATACGAACACACATCTGAAGATGAACAATCAGAAATGTAAATACAGCATTGTATCTCATTACATGAAGAAAAGACCTGAAAATCAGATTCAATGTTAACAATCCTCGTTAAAGTACCTGTGTATCGATACCATCATAATCAGGTGAGCCAGGGCTCCTTGTTGAGAAAGACATAGATACAAAATTTGAAGTATCACTTCCCTCTGCCTCATAATATTCCTCATGAGGAGTACTATTTCCATTTTCGATTTCTTTTTCATGAATTAAACTTTCAAGAGACTCAAAATCAGAAGCAATCCCCATCAATCCTTGCTGATCCAACTCCATATTATGTAAAGAATGTCCTCCATCTGTTTGAGAAATGAAGTCTGATAATGCATCCATAAAGCTATCATCGTCATCGGGAATCCCAAGTGAATTGTCCTTCCCATGGGAGTCGGAGGAAGAACATAAAGTTTCATTCTTCAAGACTGAAACAGCTAGATAATGTGGAGATACAGATAGACGACCCTGAAGTTCATCCTTAATTTTTAAAGAATGCAATTTCATCTTCACAGTCAGATCACTATCTGCAAGAATGACATGCACCTGGGAGGCAAAACAGTAAACCACAAATGACTTCGTTTCTAGGTCAGATATACAAACGAAGCAAAATGCCAAACATACTACTAAATTGGAATAATTTGGTTGGAAAAGAGCAACAACTCAATAACTTTATAAGAGAAATTTTATATAAAAATAATGGCAATGTAATAATCGAGACTGATATTGATGCTGACTATACAGGGCCAGTTGATGGCAGGAGGTCCACTACTAAGTATTGTAGTTTCGTTGGAGGAAATTTAATAACTTCAAGGAGTACAAAGTAGTATGCCAAGCACATTCTAATACAGAAGGTGAGTTCCTCTCTTTCTGTAAATTGCTCACCTTGTACTGGAAATTTTTAGTTGTAGAAATAACTTAATTACTCGCCTTTGTAAAATGCTTTTTACATTTATTCTCCTTGCAATCAAATTAAACATTCTGCTAGGAGCTAATTCAACTAAGCAGATTAAGAAAAATTATGGCAATCTGAAAAAAAATCAAGTTCACCCAGATTATAGTACCAAATTCAGTTCCAGAATATTAACTTCCCATCTGATCTTCTCTCATTGAAACTTAATTGTATTTTCTATCACTTTTCTATCAGTTTCTCTTTGGTTATGGAACTTCACACCAAAATA